>JAEEGL014057343.1_pt1 | contig 57105 bp, 107 predicted proteins | sample 9134231 | NCBI WGS metagenome assembly JAEEGL01 (sample SAMN16246548, study PRJNA631951) | gut metagenome | biome: gut microbiome; feature: rumen; material: fiber-attached | host: Bos | place: Iran: Karaj | collected 2018-10
GATCTCACAGATTAAGAGTCTGGTATAATAACCGTTATACTAACGGGGCATATGGTCCCCCAGAGTGGAGTCGAACCACTAGCCTCCCGATTTGGCCCAAGAAGTAGGAGTTGCACCTACATAAGCTGACGTCTTCACTTGCTCTACTATTAAGTTATCCTTGGATAAGTCGGGTGCTCGAAGCCAGTTGAGCTGCTGGGGGATAAAAAAGAGTTAGATATTGCACCAGCACTCGCAGGAGTCGAACCTGTAAGTCACATAAATCGAATATGTTGTTCACTAACTCTGGTCTGCGGCCGCCGCAGATATTAGGCGTATAATCAAACTTAGCCTTTATCATCTATGGAGTACTCTTCAACTAGATAAGTTATTATAATTGTTAGGCGTGCAGTAAGCTAAGCTAACCTTGGTTATTCCCAAGTGCTTCGCCGCAATCACGCGCATTTCATATGGATTTCACAACTTTTAATTCATACCCGAAACATCTTATTTTTTCCACCGGTTAAGGTATCCGGAGTTAGCTCTCCGAGTGTTCCATAATTTGAACCAGTATTGTCTTCCTTGGCTTTTAATGCTTGCCTACCAACATTCTATTCACCTTTTGGGTCTAGGCGGTGATTTACCCTTTAAATAGGCTGGTTCTCAAATCCCATTTACCTTTTTCTTGATTTGGACTTCGCCATCGGGCGCTCAAAGCCTCTGTGCTACGATATCGCTAAACATTCGCCTTATCCATCAAGCACCTATTTTTCATTTACAATTATATTATATAATATTTTTTATAAATTTTCAAATAAAGACAAAATTATCGAGAAATCTAAAAAGTTTAATTTATTTATCCCAAAATTCAGCAATATGCTCTACTAGTTTATCTGTCAAAGCATATCGAGCAAATTGCATTAAAGCATCTGCATCAATTTCATATTCTTCTTTTTCTGGATGTGTAATATAAATTTCGCCAGAATAATCACCATTAAAATGAAAACTATAACCATTTTTTGAATCAAAGCTATGCATTTCTTACTCCTTAATTTAAATATTTATTTTTTTTCCTTTAAAGTATATCCACGTTTACGCGCACGCTTAGTAGCATCATCAATAGTATCACGTTCAATATTACGACACTCTTTAAGCTTGCCAGATTTAAGAATAGCGTTAAAGTTAATAGGAGAATAACCAATCACATCAGCGCATACGTTCATTGAGCCATATTCACAAAATGCGCCAGAATGGTCGTGACCGTGAATTACATAAGCATAAGGATAATCAATAGGCTCGTGACAAAGCATAATTTTAGGGGAAATAAGAACAGGACCAGCATATACTTCATCAAATACGTCTTTATAATACTCAGGGCCCTGGTCGTGATTGCCGCAAATAAGGATTTTATAACCTTTAAGACGTTTAGCGAACTCAATATCACCTACGTCTCCCACGTGAATAAGATAACCATTTTTACCTATCTTCTGGTTAATCTGCTTCAAGAGAATTTCATCATCAGGCCGACGTGGATATGCAATTTTAATATCTTCTTCTCCAAAATGAGTATCAGAAATTATCCATACTCCACCTTTTTCGCCCCAATGAGAAAAAGGTTTATAAAGTCCTTCAAGCATTTAAATTACCTCACTAGATATAATATCAACATAGTCATTATAATAATCAACTATCCAATTCCAAGATTGAATAGCAATATCTTCAAGACTTCTATTAAAAGTATTTCCAAGATAAGCTTGACTATTAAATTCGCAAAGAACATCCCACATAAAATCATCGCACATCATTTCTTGAAGAAGCTCTTTGTCAGTAGAGCTTGCAATTACTTCAGGATATTCTTCATCATTAATATAATGATACATTCTCATTTTTCATATACCTCTACTTCATTAAGATAAAAACTGCCATCCCAAAAATCATTAAAATGATTAATATCCCAATCTAAAACCATTTTATCAACCCAATCTTCACCAAGGTATTCGCAAAGCCAACACCAAGAAATATTACCATCCCAAACTTCGGTATGGTCTTCAATCCAATGATTGTTAATAAGATAATTTACAGCAGCTTCATAATTTTTTGCGACACCAATCATACTATGATTATCTTCATTAATAACAATAACAGTCATTTTTAAAACCTCTTAAATCCGTGATTAATAAACCACATTTTATCAATGTTATTAGGAATACTCTCATAAAAAGGAATTAGCTCATAATATTTTTCAAGAACATCCTTAAAAGAAGGAGACGAATATTCAATTTCATAAGCAGTATCATCTGCACCCCAAGCAGCAAGCTTAACATAATAATAATTAAAATAATTAAGTGAAAGGCGCAATTTAACTCGCTGTCCTTCATAACAAGGATACCAGTTATCAGTAACTTTAATGAAACGTTCTCTTAAAAACAACATTATTCTTTCATTCCTTTTTTCTTAATTTCTATAAATATTATATAATATTTTTATAAAAAAATCAACAGAAGAATTTTAATCTTCTGTTGACTGCAAAGATTTTGAATATTTCATAATCTCTGGCCAGAGAGTTTCAACCATACCTTTAAAATTTGAATATCGTTTCAAATCTTGAATAATATCTATTTCTCTATTATTATCTTCTATTGGTGTATTTAATTGCTTTTTTTCATTGCCAATTAAGATACAATATTTAAATCGTTCATTAAATAATTGAACTAAATCGTGGTCAATATAATCAATCTATTCTCTATAATAATCTATTAAATCCATAATTTTGCTCCTACATACATTACTATAATACTAATTATTGTTAATATACTACCATATTTTAAAGTGTCTTTAGTAGTAGCATACCCAGAACTTGCAGTTAATGCAATATGTGCGATTGAACTAGGAAGGGCATATGCCAAAGAAGCCCCAAATCCAATTAAGATTGTTCCAATAATAGGATTAATAATCATACTTGGAATAAAAATATTAAATGCTAATGTTGTAGTTACAATATTAGAAATTAAATTAGTTAAAATTACTGTAAATATAATAATAAGAAGTATATTAAAATAATTACTAAATAGAGTTGTAATTAATTCAGTAATTCCAAATTGGTCCAATGTAAGAACTTTGCCCAGAGCCAAAGTCGTTGCGCAAAGCAGTAATGCGCTCCAAGAGATACCATTTTTAAATCCATCTTTAATATTTAAAATTCCAAACATCATCATTAAACCACAACCTACAATGGCCGGAAAAGCGGTGCCTAATGTATTGATTGGTTTAAAAATAGTTGGCATAATACCTGGTAAAATCCAACATAAAACTACAAGAATAAAAATACTTAAAGCAATTATTTGTTGTTTATTCCACGGTTTATATTCAAAAGTTACATTAACTGGTTTAATTTTATTTAAACCGTGTTCTAAAATGAAAATTGCAATAATGGCAATAATTAATCCAACTGGTAAACTAAATTTTAAATATTGAATATAATTAATAGTTTTTCCTGTTAAAGTTTCATAATATCCTAATGCCATTAAAGGAAACGTATGCGCTATTGGAGTCAAAGCACAAGAAATACTTGCAAAAAATCCGGTTCCTAACATTAATCGTTTTGCAAATTCATCATCTTGATGTAATTGTAATAGAATAAATATTTCTTTTACAATACCAAAATATAAAATAAATACAGTAGTTGGTGCTATAAAACTACCAATTATTAAAATTGAAAGTAAATATAATCTTAAAAAATTAACTTGATTTTTTCTAGCAATATTATTTGAAATAAATAATATTGCTATTTTTCTTAATACTCCAACTTGGTCTAAACCATATGTCAATAAAAAACTAAATAATAGAAATGGAATAGTAGCATTACCTATTGAATTTTGAAAAATAATTGTTGGAGTTACACCAGGTAATAGAAATAATCCTGTTAAACAAGCTAAACTCCCAAATTCTATTCCATCAAATATCCATAGAAAAATAGCTCCTATAAATAATGAAATAAGTTGTATCTATGGATTAAGCTGAAATAAAATAGGAAGAAAAATTAAACCTAATCCAATACCTTTTTTCATAAATTAAACTTCTTCAATAATTCTCTTGTGCGAGTTAATTCATCTTCTGTCATTTCGGCAGGTTTAAAAACATCAGGCTCTCCAAAATTACCTTCGATTTGGAATTCTGTAACTCCTTCTGGAAGGTAAGGCGTCTTAGGGCAAGTCAATGTTATCGCGACCTAAACCATCTGTCCTTCTTCTTCAGCTTGGACGTAAATTTTCTTAGCGGTAGTATCTACTCCAATAAAATTTTTGCCGAATGCATCACGAATTTTATCTTCAACTACCTATTTTGCAATTGCACCTTTAGCGATAAGTCATTCCTCCTTTACCATATTCTACAAATTAAATAAAATTCAGGCAAACCTTCATAATAAGGGAATAGTTCATGAAATGTATTATCACATTTAATCCATTCTCTATTATCAATTTCTAAATCATCTATGTCAAATGCAGTAAGATTACCTGGGTCGACTTCTTTTATAATAATTCCAAAAAATTCATCATCCCCATCATAGCCGTTAAGATTATAAAAGTAATCACTATCACAAACTTTATCGTGCCATTTATTATATACTTCTTCATCAAATGCAGGATAATCATTAGGTTTAATATAATACCCATAACCTAATGAGGCTTTAATATCAACACTCATATTTTATTTTACCCCCAATATATATTTAAAAGTTTTAAATGTGGATTTTGTTTTAAATTAGGAAAAAATTTATGAAATTCTGCATTGCATTCTCCCCATTCACGCCACTCCACTGATAAATTATTTTCTGTTTCTAAATCTATAATTTCGCCAGCATCAATATAATCAGACAATCTGACTCCAAAAAAACAATACTCTTCATCATAACTGCTTAAAAAATGACAATATGTTGATTCTGTTACTTGAGTTTTCCATTCTTCAAATAATTCACTTTGATTATTATAATCATAAGGACTATCGCTATATAAATCAACAGCATAACCATACCCTAAAAAACTAGATGTAGGACTACCCATTAGAATCATTCCTTTTAATATTTTTCTTATAAATATTATATCATATTTAAAATAAAATGTCAATATAATAAAAAAGAAATGCGCGAACCCGTCTAGGGAATTCTGAGGCTAGCCTAGAGATTCTTGAAACGGGTTCGCGCATTTACCAAACAAAAATATTTTTCAGATGACGAGTGTGGCGCCCATTAACGCGGCAGCGAGCTTGAAGCTAATAAAAAACTCTCCTATTTCTAGGAGAGATTTTTTATTAAGCGCGGGTATAAACCATAACGCTATGATTCTTGCCGTTTTCATCGGCAACTTTAGCTTCCTGCTTCACAGCACGAGGCTCGTCACCTGCGCAGAGAGCAGTAAGGCGGAAGCCAACCTGACCCAGCTTAAGGTCCTCATATTCGCCAGTGGCAACCAGGGCATCAAAGACGTCCTGACGAGACTGAGGCTCGTCGGTAAGACAATTGAAAACAGCCTCCATAAGGGCATCGCCCTCAGCACGTTTTGCAGCGGCACGCTCCTTGGCCTTCTCATTACGATGGTCGAGCTGAGCAAGCTTACGGGTAGCAAACTCCTTCAGAACCTCAACATCAAAAGTTTCCTCCAGAATGGAAGTGTAGATTTCGCGCTCAGTAATAGTGTTCTTCTTCATAGTAGTTAATTCACCTTTCATTAATTATTATTTTTTTTTACTTACTACTTTTTTTCTTATCTTCATCTTACATATATATTATATTATTTTTTTTTTAAATTTTCAATTCAATTTCTTTGATGAAGAAGATTTTTTTATTAGAGAAAAAATATTTCATATCCTTTTTCTATAAATATTATAATATTTTTTTTTTAAATTTTCAACTCTCTATTTCATCAACTGGAGTCCAATCAATAGTATAGTAGACGTTGAATTCATCATACAAGTCATTGATATCCTGTAGATAGAATAGTCGTTTGACTTCGTATTCATAACCAGGATTAATCATATCCAAAGTTACGCTGGGCACGCCATCAACAGATATTGGCGCCTCTTTAAAATATCTTTGATATGTATAGTTTTCTTTTGGATTATTACAATAAACTGAAGTATCTCCAAATACTGGTTCTTTATAATTATCATAACCTAAAAATAGAGAGATATTAACCATATCGTTCTCAAGATGATATGTGCCATCAAAATCATCTATTACGCCATAATCTTCCCAACAATTATAACAAATTGGGTCATCATATTCTTCGACATAATAATAATTATCATCAAGAATTGGTTCTCTACAATGAGGACAACATCGGACATTATCGCAATCAGGGCACATTACGGTTGGGCCTCGGTCAACATCAGCAAATTCTCTGCCGCAACACATACAGGTTACTTTACCATTGTATTGAATATCAACAATAGCTCCATCAATATTAATAAATGGTTTTAATTTTTTACGATTAATACGGCCACGATGTAATTTCATTGCGCCCATATCATTATACATACTATTTGTTCGATATGAGAAATAGAAGTTTTTATCATCATCAAACTTAATTTGACGAGCAGTATTTACTTCATCGTCATCATAAGTCCATCCAAGATTTTTTTCAGCTAATTCTTTAATCCACATCAGGCAAGTATTAGTAAGATTTTCGTCTTGAAAACAATAACCTTTAATTTCACTAATCATATTTTCAGTGACAATAAAAAGTTCGCGCCATTTTTTACTATTCCATTCCCAATCATTATCAATTTTAAAAGTATGATTAGGATTATGAAGATATGCTATAATAATGCAAGGAGAATTTAGACAAGTGATGGTGCCTTTACGATATTCACCGTGTAAACAACTCCCATCTTCTGGTCCCCAGCGCATACAACTATGCCATCCATTATTATTATCACTCATTGTTATATAATCAAGTGGATGAATAGAAAGACATAATTCTCCATCAGTGCGTTTTTGATTCAAATGTTGAGAATGCCAGATTCGCAATCCTTCAAAAACATCTTCATCACCGTTGAACTCTTGGACGAAACGATGGATAATTTTCATTGGTTTCATACCACGAAAAATCTTTAATTTCTGACCGGACGGGAAGGTAATGATACGAGTTTCATCGGTATATGCATTTTTTGCTAAAGCGTTTGCAGAAAAGATATTATTCATTATCCAACCCCAAGAACTCATACTATAAGTATTAGGTTTTGGTTCAATAGTTATAGAATTTTGAGACTGAAAACGAATTGCATCAAGCCATATAAAAAATCGAGTAGCTGAATCATTATGAAAAATATCTTTATCAATAGTCATTGATAGAGCTTCTTCTTGTTCGACATAACTATATGGACGCCGCAAAATGAGTTTACTATCAAACATTTTAAATAAATATTCTTGTTTTCTTTTTTCCCATTCTGCAAAAACTTTTGGTAATCCAGCCCAGGCAGACCAGTCCATATAATCAGTTATAGTAGGTCCATAAAAACGTATATATTTTTCTATTAAAAATTTATCTTGCTCTGTAAGTAAATCAAATGCTGTCAAGTTTAATACCTCAATAAAAAAATAATTACAGAAAACATTTATTTTCTGTAATTATTATACCATATTTTTTAAATATTTTCAATTAAAGTATTTAAGACAACTTATTCATTAATATCGTCTTTAGAAAAAGCTTTACGAAATTCTTCTCTTGCCTTACGTTTATAATTTGTTTCCCAGTCATTATTCTTCATCATCATCTAATACATAAGGAAATTACTCATATTGCCGCCGCTAAGCATCATTAGCATCATTGGGTCCATATCTTTAAAATCACCATTTTGACTAAGAGCTAAAAGAAGTCCTAGATTATTATTATTATTATTATTGTCGCCAGACATCATAAGGAATGGAAGGATATTGCCGAAAGGATTATCACTAGTTGCATTGGGGAGAAAAGATGTAAGAGATACAATAACTGTAATATAATCGAAACCAAACGGAGAAGATGCAGGAAGAATTACAAGTTCGGTTCCTTCGTAAGGATTAATTACGAGAAAACGACCGTCATTAATATTTTCAACAAACATTAAAGTTCCGTTATGGAGAATAATATCACCAGCAGTAACATCTTTTATTGCACGGGGGATTTTATAGAATATCTTAGATGACGCGATATTAAGATTGAGAATATCAACGTCTATAAGTTTTTTGCTTTCTTTATTATAAGATACCCACTTTCCCGCCTTATTTTTTAAAGCCATTCCAAAGGGCGAAAGACGGATATCGGAGGTATTAAATGGTCCAAAGCTAAAATCGTTCATAGTTTTTTCTTTTTCCTTTTCTTGTTTAATCATTTGTTTTACATCGTCTTTAGTTGCATAATCTGGATATGTCCAGGTAATCGCGTCATTAATATAAGTTAAATAATTACCACTGTTAGAGTTTATTATTGCATTCTAATCATTATAAATATAATTAGTTGAAGATACAGTAGTTGTTGCACTAGTAGTAGTGTAATCATAATTACAATTCGCAGTTGCTGTAATAGTAGGAGTGGAATCTATTGACTATTCAATAGTAATATTACTAGTAGGATAACTCTATCCATCAATATTTATAGTTGCTTGTAAATTTTTTAGTGTTTTCATATTGTAAAAAACGCGGCGCCCGGTTCAAAATTCTCTCGGCTAGTCTAGGGATTTTTTAACCGAGGTCGCGCATGGTCCTTTCTTGAGCAATATTAAGAAGGTTGTAACAAATATTACATTTTCCTTCTACACATTTTTGTTCGCAATTTAATCTATGGGCTGTATCTTCAGTGCGTAGCATACGATTTACTCCTAAATAATTAAGGTCTATTACTAATCTACCTAAATCACCAGGCCATTGATGTTCTTTAGCATAGATGCGGAAAAGAGCTTGTTCACGTTTTTGAGGTTGTGTGCCAAAATCTATTGTAGTAATATAAAGGTCATAGAGGGGTAAATCCTCAGGGCGCACCCAATTACCTCCTACTCCATCTTCTCTTGGAATATTATCAAGATATGAAAAAACTGGAATTAGTCTTATTGGGAGATTACCGCAAGCTAATTTAAGTTTATGCATCATATGAGTTAATGGAGCATCTATGAGAAGTTGGTTGACACCTAAGTTTTTAAGAGCTTTTGCTGCACTGAGATTGTTTATTGGTTTAATATAATAATATGGAAAATTATGTTCTTTGCAGAAATTGATATCATCAAGAGTATAGAGGGCTAGGGTTATGCGATTCTATGCGAAGCGAGAAATATCAATTAATGTTTCCTTAACTTCATTTAGATTTTCAAGGTTGTAAATGAGATTAGCTTTATAATTTTCCAAGAGATCATATAGCTGGTTGATATCGCGCGATAGCACCCTTATTTCGTCGGCTTGCGCGAGATATTCAGGTGTTTGGCGTGAACTTAAGCAAAACTTCATTAGTTTATCACCATCCTTATAAATATTATAACATTTTTTTTATAATTATTCAAGTTTTGACAACTATGCAAAAATTTGTTATAATGGTATTAGACTTCAAAAAATATCAAAAGGAGAATATAAATGAACCAAGAACCAGAATATCAAATTATTTATTCACTTAGGATTATGGAAGCTCTGGTTGGGAAAGGTGAATTTCCAGTTAAGACTTTGCCGAATCCTAAAAACACTAATTTTAATTGTTGGGTATTTAAAAATACTAATGAATTTAGAGAAAAACTTGCCGAGTTTCAAGAATATTGAGGCAGGTGAGTTGTTTTGGCTAGAGCAGCTAATTAGTTATTAATAAAAGTAAAACATAAGTTACCTACAGATAGAGAACATCCATATGCAATTATTAATTTAGAGGCTCTATAGAAAGCAATGTTAGACTTAGATGGAAACAGTTTTAAGTTATGGATGTATATTGCAAGGAACTAGACGAATTATGAGTTTGATTTGAGCCAGAGGGCATGCGAAAGTTGGGGTTTGAAAAAAGATAGTTATCGGAGGGCAAAACTGGAATTGATTTCCAAAGGGTATCTACGCGAACTGGAACCAGAGGTTTTTGAGTTCTAGGAAGAGCCGGAACTACGATTAACTCCATTGGATTTTTAACAGTTGAATTGGTAAAAAAATTCCGCGCATTTTGCGCCGAATACACAGCCGATTAAGCGCATTTTGCGCGTTTCGCAACCGTCAAAAAGGGAATTTCGCGCATTTTGCGCCTAATTTTCGCTGGATTGGCAAATTTTTTCCGCGCATTTTGCGCTAAAATGTCGGTCGATTAAGCGCATTTTGCGCCGAATTGGGGAGAATTTGGGAAATGAATTGAATTTCGCGCATTTTGCGCCTAATCAACATTCAAAAAGGGGATTCGGCGCATTTTGCGCTTAATACACAGGCGATTAGGCGCATTTTGCGCCGAATTGGTAATTTTGTTATAAAAGTAATTGAATTGGGTGCGTAGGACCAAATTTTTGGTGTGACACAGTCGATTCGGCGCAAACCCCATAGCCAAATATTCATATATATATTATATATTATATATTATAATATATATATTATAATATATTATAAAGGAGTATTATATATATGTTAAGAGAATAGTTAGTAAGAGATAATTTATATAATATATTATAGGTATATATATAGATTATATATTATAGATAGAATTATAATAATATAGAATAGTTATTACCTTTAATAGATAGTATATATAAATTATTTAATAGTAATTGTAAATTATTATAGATAGATGGTAATACTATATTAGATTATTTTACTAATAATAATTTTATAGTAGAAGATACTATTGATAATATTATTAATGATTACTACGAAGTAGTAAATGAATAAAAAAATAGTAGTAATATATTATATATATTACTACTAAAATTATAAAGTAGCTAGGTGTCTACTTTAGCGGTGGGATGGCGGGGACGCTTTTGTTGGGGTCGGAAGTATCGCAAGGTGGAATGGTAGTGGAATGCAATACTGTGGGAGGAGAAAGAACATATTTTAGGAGGATTGCGGAAAATGGTGGAAAATTGAAAATTGTGGAAGAGGCCTGCCGTCCCCTACGTTAGCTATATGGGCTATTAATTTGTAGCGTCCCCGTTGCCGAAAATAAATTCTCTTTATTTTCTATATATATTATAACAAAAATTTTTTAAATTGTCAACTTAAACCTCTGTCCCATTAAAAACTCCATAGCCGTCTTATAGTCTTTTCCAATCTACGGCCAATTTTAGAGTAAAAACGTATTCTTGTTCGTTTTTTAATATAAAACGGCTCTCGTTGCCAATTTAGCTAATCGGCCGGCATATGACTTATAATAAAAATTCAGTAAGACCAGTCCTCCAGTGGGACTATAGCTGCATAGAGCTACAAGCCAATTTGCGCCCATTACTGCTAATCATACGAATATTTTATCGTTTTTAGGATTTTGCGAGGCAATACGACTTAAATGTAATTCGCGCATTTATACTTGCCTTCTTTTTCTTCTACTCCTGGAACCAATGCGCCCTGTAAAATGCCTATACCCCATATATTATATCATATTTTTAATAAAATTTCAATATAAGATTTTATACTTGGCCTCTTGGCGTCAATGCGCTTCAAAAAAAAATAATTTTTTTTAATATTATATCAAATTTTTTTTAAAAAGTCAAGCGCGCACTTTTTTATCACCACCTCCTTTATAGCAGCTTTTGTGACGAATAGGGGGTCATATGGTGAAAAAATAACTAGCGGCATTTGTAATTCGTCGTGTCGGCGGAGGACTAGCGTCTAGGCGGCGGCCTGCTTTTGTCTGCTAGAGTCGCCATATGGGGTCTATTCTAGCTTGACCGTCCGGAAAAGGTAACAAAAGGGTTGCGAAAAGGTTACAAAATGGCGTCAAAAAGTTACAAAAGGTTACAAATTGTGAAATTTTTAACAATAAAACCGGCAAAATAGCCAAATTTCGGGAAAAAAATTTGTGCAACTTGACGAGGGAAATTTACTTGACAAAATATCGGATTTGTGGTATAATAGAAATTTCGGCCTTAAGCGGCCGGCAGGGGAGCGTTAAACCCCTTAAAGGAAAAATGCCCGGGCACTTGTTTACATAAAAAAATAACGCCCCGTTATAGGGCGTTATTCTTACTTCCAGTTCGTGGAAAGGTGCTGCTCGTAAAGCCGCTTAAACTCAACCGCGTCATCTTCATGCACCCAGTTATTGTATTGCAGAAGATACTGACAAATACGACCAGTATTATTCACTTCGCAAGTGATGTAAGGATGGTCGAGGTCAGTCTTGCGGCGAACAAACACAACGTGAGTCTGACTTTTAGCAACCTTTTCCATATACATAGAGTATACGCAGTTGTGTTGGACATTAGCTTCCTGCTCAAACTCTGCGGCAGTCATAGGAACGATAACTTTGAAAGTATCATTCTCAAATTCCAGCGCAGAAAGAGCCGCCTGCTGGTGCTTAGTGATGCCCTTGTCCTGCACTTCTTTCTTGTGAATCTCATAGTTACGCTTGACTGTCACATACTCACGGTAGAAATCACATTTGGCATAAGGGTCAAGGTCGAGAAATTCGCAGTATTCAACATACTGACGCATTTTATCATACGCCGAACCATACCCACCCAGAAAGATTGCCAGACCACGGGACAGATGGTAAGCAAAAGCCTTTACCATTTTAGAGTCAGGCGCTGTTGCGTTCCACCGATTAAACTGCTGATAGATTGCTTCTTTCATTTCCTCGGTCAGATGATAGTTTTCCAACTCGGGGTATTTGGCAAACCACAGCGCTCGACGATTATTTGCCAGAAAACTACGGATGTTTGCATTTTCTGGATTCTCTCGGAGAAACTGCGCGAACTTGCGGAAGTTTTCTTCAATCATTTTGAGGTCGCTGGGCTTGAAATGCTCGGTATCATTCCAATCCATTCGATAACCTACGCTCTGCATCTTGTCCAGCAATTTGAACGTGTCTGCATAACTACGGAGGTCAACAGGTTTCCACATACTGTAATTGTAGCAATTTCCGTTGAACATCAGTCGACTCGGATGTTTGATGCAATAGGCTAGAAGAAGAATCATAGTCGGCGTATCATCTCTCCAATTACGACCGCGCACAAAAGTGGTAAAACCCTGCGGCCAACCATCCATTATACGCTTTTGCCCATTAGTCAGCGTAGCGGTGTTAATGTCAAAGTAGTAATCGCGGCTCTTGCCCGTATCAGTATCGTTTGCCGCCAGCACGATAATGTTCTTGTCCTGCGTCATAGTGTAACGAATCATTGTTTTTATTCCTTTCTTTCATTTGGTGTTCTTGTTCCTTACATTTACTATTATAGCAGGTTTCACTAAAATGTCAATAGGTTTTTTCAAAAAATTTTTCTCTCTCTCTGCGGATAAATCCGCAGAGGCGCCCGGGCAAAATAAAAAGGAGCTAAAAAGCTCCTTTAATTATTATTCCAAAAATCTTCCCATTCTTCGGCAGTAGGAACATGACCAGCAGCAAGAACTTTCATAATGTTAATATCTTTTTCACTATAAACAGTTTCAAGCAAAGACTGGTTATCTGCCCATTCTTCAACCCCATCAATGTCCCATACATCATCACAAAAATCAGTAGGGAAAGCAAGGGTGCGATGAATGGCATCCCACATTTTGTTTTCAGCCTGTTCTGCGTTTTCAGCTTCAACACAGACATAGCCGCTAAAATCAATCCAAAACTTTTTCATTTTTAACTTTCCTCCAAAAATTCAGGCTCCCAATAAATAGGTGAATCTTCTCCACACCATTTACGGCAAGGACAACCATCACAAGTGTCAAACTGTTCACAAGCATGCTTCATTAAGAACATCGCCGCACGCATTTCCTGCTGAGCACCTTCAAAATTCTTCATTAGTTTTTCTCCTTTTGAAATAATTTAGCAAATTTTTTAGTAGGTATCAAGCCCAAGAAGCTCGCCTTCCCAAGTTTCCATACGCTCAATGAATCGCACTTCTTCAAGGGAAAAATCGTTCTGGATAAGGATGCGCTTAGCTTCACTGAGAGAATGACACTCAACGAGAATCATTTCACCCTCATTCTCGCTATACTCGGTGAGCTCAAAAAGAAAGTCATACATTGTTTTATTCTCCTTTTCTTTATTTACACTTAGATTATAGCACAGAAAAGTTAACTTGTCAATCCTTTTTTACTAATTATTTTTTTAACAAAACTAGCCCAAGCGAGAATTAAACTGAACTAATCCATTTCTCTAATTGTTTGATACATTCTTGTTTATCCCCAACATATATATAAGGGCATTCATTGCAATGGGGACAACATACACAAGGAAGAGCATTAGCAACAGCTTCAAACAATTCATACAATTTAGATTGATTAATCATTCTTGATAGCCTCCATTGCTTCATTAATCTTTTCCTCATTTCCGCGCATAGCATACACCAAAAGATTATACGCATTAGCATAAGCCATACGGGAACGCGCATTAACATCGTGACGAGCACGCCAGCGCAAAATGTCAAGAACATACATAATAAGCTTCTGATTATTCATAGTTTTTTTCTCCTTTATCTCTTGGTATTATTATTATAGCACAGGTGGTAAGTTATGTCAAGCCTTTGCGGTTACCAAATTTTTTAACTTTTTTTGGTAATGCCCGGGCGCACTTTTCCGAATTAGAAGAATTACTTTAGTAATTCTTCTAATTCGATTTCCCAATCTTCCAGTAATCGAGGGGGAAGTGGCTTAGGTTTATAGAGTCTGCCATCAATGTTAGGCGACCGCGCAAGGCAGTAAAGAAAAATTTCCTTTTCTATTTTTACATCTTCAATGCCCGTGTGTGCTTCGTCAAAGTATACATCCCCACTAATAAACCGATAGAGAATTTCAGCGGTATAGCGAGGCTTGCCCTTGTCGGTAAGATACCCAAAGTATTCACAAAAATTTTTATAGGTTTCATCATCTTTAAGGACTTCCCGCGCCATTTTCAGACTGCACCACCATTCTACACCAAAAGGAAGAAAATATCTCCATCTACTAGTAGTAATATAACGCTGAGTCAGATTCAAAGCGCGGCTATCAAAGAAAGCATTATGCGCGGCAACAATGTTACAATTATTACGCTTGCAAGCATCAAAGATAGTCCATTTAATGTCGTGCCAGCTTTTCAGTTCACGCTCTTTAGCCCAAATCTCTTGCCAATAACGAGGAATCTTTTCCGCATAATAGGCAGTAGACATAAATTCTTTATCCAGAAAAATGTCTTTATTAGTCAGACTTGCGGTTTCAATAGTAGTCCCATTTTCATCAAAGATTTCATAGCCTACATCATACACAATAGGGTCATCAAGGCTATTTGTGGTTTCGGTATCGACCATCATAAAATTCACGAGACTCACCCCTTTTCATATACTCATTATACACCATAATGTTGCGCTTGTCAAGGGGGGTTTCATTAAAATATTCATTGACGACACGTTCACGTTCTTCTTTTATGCGAATTTCTTCACAAATGACTTTATACAAAAATCGCGCAATAAGGTATAATCCAAGTAAAGTAATAAATAACCAAGAAGCGGGATTATCAGCCATTTTGTATAACTCCTTTTATGTTTTATCTATACTTACTATACCATTAATGCGCGATTATGTCAACCAACAAAGTGGTTAAAGTTTTATAACAATTTAGTAACAAGTGCCCGGGCGCAAGGCCCAAATTAACTCCACTTCTTGCGCTTGTTCGGGCCTCGCTTTTCAATGAGCTGCAAGTCATACTCTTTATCATTTACTTTAAAATGTAACATACGACTAACATTGGTTAGCTCAACTGCATCACAGTATGTAGTTTCACCATTCAAAGTAAACTCGCATTCATTTTCCAGAAAATCAGCAAGGGCGGCCATCAATCCTTCTTTGATTTCATTAGGCTTGCGGCCAGACGGTTTCTTGTAACCACGTTTATGCTCTGTGTGGCGCACCATGTCAGTTACAACTTGTTTCTGCTCAGGAGTCAAGTCATACTCCGTTTCCTCACCATTCTCAACAGCAATGTCATAATTGATAAGGTCTATTGCTTCTTCACGATTACATTTATTGCGTTTCATGTAATCAGCAATAGTAGCTTCATTCATAATGGGTTTAGCCATAATACTTAATTCCTTTTTATTCTACAAAAATTAATGCTCGTCTTCCTGCATCTGTGAGATACCATTTGTTATAGTATTCCATATTTGCAGGGTCAGAAAAATATTCGCAATCAATCAGCCCATCTTTATAAGCGCGTTGCATAGCATTCAAAAAGGTATTACTTAAAAACCAAAGGTGACAATACTTTGCAATCTCACGCTGACGGCAACCGGGATGGGCTTTTACATACTCAAGAATTTTGTCAGTCAATAGCATCTTAAAAACTCCTTTATCTCTTGGTATTCTTATTTTATCACATAATCCATCACTTGTCAACCATTGTTAAAAACTTCACAACTGCCCGGGCGGAAACTTCACCACGTTAAAGTGGTGAAGTCCCGTAAAGAGAAAAGAGAGGAGAGAAAGAAAGGAGGACAAAAAAGATGTTAGTGGTGCGCGCGGCGGGACTTGAACCCGCGACCCCTTGATTAAAAGTCAAGTGCTGCTACCGTCTGAGCTACGCGCGCTTGTTTGATGCGGTTTTAGGGATAACCGCAAACCCAAAGCGATTGTTACCGCTTAGGCAAGGGAGAAGTAAGCCTTGCCCTTTTCCTCGGTGCGGACAATCTCGCCCGTGCCTTTTGCCCCAAGCTGGGACAGGAGAGCGCTAACCCTCTGCGGGGAAGTGCCAGCGGGGAAGCAATCGAAAGTCGTAAGCATATCACCGATGGTGTAACGCTCGCCAACTTCCATGTTATCAAGAATACCACGCTTGATAACCTCATTGGCTTCCTGCTGGGGAGTCAGCTTCTTCTCCGCGACCTTTTTCTCGGCTTGCGCGATTCGATGCTGGAGAAACTCGACCAGCTTATCGGGGGTAATGGTGTCGGACTGCGGGAGCGCTCCATCCTCAATCAGAGCAATCAGCGCTTCATAAGCCTCGACCTGCTTAAAGGGGAAAGTGACGCGAGTAGCCATAGTATCAACCTCTTTCTACTTTTATTTTCAAGAGCTGGCTTACTCTTGATTACATTAACAGTATAGCATAGATTTGCTATCTTGTCAAGGGGTTTTTCAAATTTCTTTGAAAAATTTTTAGAGGGTTGACCTGCCACAGCAAAGTGGGTTCCTTACTCTGTTGTCGGGACTTTCAACTTGCCTTTCCCCTTGACACTATCTATTATAGCAGATTATGAGAAAAAGTCAATACGTTAAACTGCACAAAATGAAAGGTGAAAAAGTAGTAGTTGTTGTGCACTTTGCCGGCTGCCCGGGCAAATGAATATTTTTCATTTTCTATAAATATTATATCAAAAAAAAAATAAAATTTCAATATAAAAAATTTAAAGGGGGATTGTAATCCCCCTTAAATTAGATGCTCGGTTTTCGCTTCCACATAATTCCAGTAAGGCTGCGGAATACGCCACGGATTTCCTCGCAATACTCGCTGTTCGGGTTTTGTTTTCTTCCAGCAGTAAAGAAAAATCTGCACTTCAATCTGCACATCTTCCAGTCCTGTGTGAGACTCTTCAAAATCAGGAACGTTAATCAGATACGCATAAACCATTTCTGCGGTGGTGCGCATGTTGCCCTTCTCTGTCACAAAACCGTGCTCATAGGCCATACGGCAATAGCTTTCCATCGAACAAATCGAAACGACAGCCATGTGCCAAATGTCAATGATTGCCAGCTTTTTGGGGAAGAAATAATAATACTTGCCGTTGGTGGTATGCTTGAAAGTGTTGTTGAGAGCACGAATGTCAAAACGAGCATTATACGCGCAAATAGCCTCTACTTCATATTTATTCACCCATTCCAGCAATGTCTTGCGGATAGTGTAAAGCTTAGCCATTTTGCGTTTGCCCTGTTTCAAATCGCGTTCATACTGCGGGAGTTTTTCTGCATAGTAAGCGGTTTTCATCAAGTCGCGCAAGCCTACATAAATATCATAGACTACCCAACTTCCGCTTTCCAGCACATTGCCGTGGAGGTCGATGATTTGTGCGCCTACATCATAGACAAGTGGATTCTTTTCAACATCTCCACAAGTTTCTGTGTCAAGCACAAGGAAATACTTTTTTTTCATTTTAATACCTTTCTGATTGAGGGCTAACATCTGTTTCCCTTGCAACCATAAATAGTATAACATACAAATGTAGTTATGTCAAGTCTTTTTCATAAATTAATTGTGTTTGAAAATCGCGCATAACTTCTAGGGGAGAACTATACGGATTGTAATCTTGATAAAAATTTATCAAGCGTTTCATTAAATCAATTTCAATTTCTAATTTTTCTTTATCAGTCATAATAGCATACTCCTTTTTGTTTTTATTATACCATACTTCTAGTAATTTGTCAATACCTAAATTTGCGCCCGGGCGATTTTGGCGTCCTTTATTTTAAGGACGCCAAAAATTTTAGTTTGTCTTTACACTGACTCGTGTGCGCAGGAGCGAGAAAACCAGTGCAATGAGAATGACCAGCTTCCAGCTAAAGGCGACAGTCCAACTGCCGATAGTGGTCACGCCCATAGAAGTGAGCGCCCAAACAGCTATCCACGTGATGCCGCCCCAAATCAGCAGAGACAGGGCAAAGCAAATCACCAGAGTGACAAGGTAAAGGCCGATGACATACAGAGCCTTCATTACTTATTCACCCACTTCCAGACCCGAACAGTCGGGGTAATAGTCTCAATGACTTCCTGATACTCGCCACGCCGAGTGTAAGGGTCAAAACGGGGATTGCGCATCTCATAGTGATTGCCGCGAGCATCCACCACATCCAGAGTCTCCGGCTCGCCCCCATTATCAACTACCACATACTTGGAGTAGGAGATTTCTACCGGGTCAGTGGGTTTCTTCTCACAAGTGATATACCCAGCCTTGCACAGAGCTTTCAGAACTGCGCTAATCTGCGCGGGATGCCCAGCATTACGCCAGTCCTTGTCGTGGTTATTGTAGTCATCCCCATAGAGAATTTTACCAATCTCCTTGCAGGTCAGACCACTGTCCCCAGCGGCTTCCAGAAGTGCGGCAATAGCATCAGCTCTGCCAAAGGTTTTTTCGTGCTTACGGTAAGCGGCAAAAATCATTTCATACATAGTTTTTTTGTTCTCCTTTTTTATTTGTTCGTTAAAGGGTTTACCGTCGTTCCCTTTACAATTATTATTATACTCTCTTTTGGCAAAATGTCAATAGTATTTTGCAAATTTTTTTCTTGGTAAAAATGCCCGGGCGCAAGGAGGTGCCCCTTGCAAGCAAGGACTAACTTGCAAAGGGCGGTGTAAAAAGAGAAGGGGGAAAGGAGATTTGATTAAAATGTGGTGAGACAGGTGGGACTTGAACTCCACGACTCCACAGGGGTGCACCCATAGGCGTTTTTTCCGGCTAAACTACCGTCCCATTTGATGCGGGGGATTTTTGCGGCTCCCCCGCCTACCGGATAGGGGATATTCCCCCTATCTATTAGGCAAGACGATAGACGTTCTTGCCCTTGACCTTATCGCAGGTCACGCGGTCGCCCAGATGCTTCATCAGCGGGGCAATCTTCTGCGGATTCGCGTCCGCAAGCTCGGGGACGAGCGCCTTGATACCCTTGGTATCATAGACCTCACCGGCGGTCATGGCCTCATACACGGCCTCGGCCAGCGCAGCATTGGCCTCCTGAGCCTTGGTCGGCTTACCGGACTTGGAAGCGGAACGCTTCTCCAGCGAAGCCTTGAGCGCGACAAGACGCTCCTTGACCTCCTCGGTCATGTTGCCATTGATGGCGGCCTCCACAGCGGAGACATAGGACATGGGCTTAGACATAGTATCAACCCTTTCTACATTTAGCGGTCGGTCGCTACCCTTATTTGTGCTACCAGATTCTTATGCCTTTTAGTAGCGGCAAGGCGGTTTGTAGTGGAGTATCTCTCTCACTTACATTTACATTATACCACAAGTTTGTGGGCTTGTCAAGAGGGTTTTTTTATTTTTTTTCGACAGCTCTCTTTACCGTCTCTCATGGAGTCGCGCGCCTCGTAAGTGCCTAGGCCGTGTCTCCCTCTCAACAATTATATTGTATCACAACTTGCGGCGCTTGTCAAGGGGTTTTTCGTATTTTTTTCGTTGAGCAGGATTGATGTATCTTTCAACTACCACACATCAACTCCCCTTGACACTTATTATTATAGCAGGTTTCTGGAAAAAGTCAATAGGTTTTTTCAAATTTTCTTTGTCAACTTTTTAACGAGCGCCCGGGCGAAAAACTTCACCACATTAAAGTGGTGAAGTGTTTTGTTTTAATCCATGTTGTGAGTGCGTGCGTAATTCATAATCGCAAAAGCACAATGATTACATGCTGAAGAAGTTGCCCCATCTTCACAAACAGGCCACCAGTTCAACGCCCCGCAATGGTCGCAAGGCCAAACAAGTTCGGGATCTTCGAGGTCGTCCCATTCAAACTTGGTCTTAATTGGTTCCGCCATTTTACTCTCCTTTCTTGATGACGTGGCCGCCATCATAAATAGATTTCCAATGATGATAACCGCCGTAAGGGTCGAGGAACTCAACATCCCAATAACCCTGATAATAGTCTTGATACATAATTCGCGCGACCTCAAAGGTATAACCCAAAGCGGTAATCTTATCTCCGATTTCAACTTTCATTTTTTTATTTCCTTTATTTATTTTCTATAATCATTATACGCCATTCTTTTAATCTTGTCAATACTTTTTTATAATTTAATTCTGTTAATTAATTGAGCGCCCGGGCGGTAAAGGAAGACTAACTCCCTTTACAGCCTTGCATACTGCTGACACAGATTGATGAAAGTCTCCGTAGGAATAGTCACACCGAAAAATCGGTCATTCTTCTTCCAAGTGTTGGGAAACTGTCGAATGAGAAGCGCCCGCATAAAACTTTCATAGCTTTCAGCAGGAAGCTCACCACAATCCCAGATTTCGCACACTTCCACGCGCTCAATGTCAAATCCCGCTTTGGGCGAGTTATAATAACGAATTTCCTGTTTCAGTCTGGTCAGACAGGTTTTCGTAGTGGTGCCGATTTTACTAAACACAGGAACATCTTTGCCAGTCTCATAGAAGCGGAAAAGATAAGCCTTTTCGCCCCCATCAGTATCTTTTTCTTCCGTCCCATTGAGCCAAGTAATTTCGGTCTCGCCCCACTGGATGCGAGTGTCAGAAGTCTTGACAGTCTTGCGCCGGTTGGAGATTTCTTCTTCCTTGACTTTTTCAAAAAATGCGATAGCATCAGCCAGTTCAGAGCTATACTTCCGATTGTAGTTCTTAACCGTTGCTTTTGCATAGCCAGTCACTTCTGCCACAACATCAACGTCGTGGTCACGATAGAGATAGACTACCTGCCATCTGCGAATCTGAACATCGTCATAGGAAGCCATCGGGTCATTGGCATACTTCGATTTCTTAGTTTTTGCCATAATGGTTTCTCCTTTGTCTTATTTCAATTATTATTATACCAGCATTTTCAAAAAAGTCAATACCTTTACGCCAAAGTTAATTATTTAACAATTGCCCGGGCAAAAACCCTCTTATTTAGAGGGTTTTTCCACAATGAGAACAGTGTCCTGCACACCGTAGTAAATAATGTAGCGCAGTCCTTCCTCGCTCTCAAAGAGGATATAATTTTCGCTATTTGCGTGGGATGTTTCCACATCAATCTTACCTTCATAATGGAAAATCTCACGTCCATCTTCTGCGGTAATAGTGATTTCGCGGTTAATACCATTAGACATGTTGGATGTATAGTCCTTCATTGCCCGAATGCCATTTGCCGTGTTATTGTGCCACCAAGAGAGGCCGAACATCAGGCCAAGGCAGAGAATAATGGTAATAAGAAGAATGATAATACCAACAGCGACACTACCATTATACTTATCAGCAATAGCCCAAATGCTAAGGCCAAGCCCACAAAGAAACAGAACAAGAATGAGAACGATATTACCGATTGTGAGTGTCATTGTTTTTATTCCTCCATTTCATTGAGAAAATCACGCAGGGCGAGCAGTTCATCCTCGGACAGAGTGATGCCCTTACTCATTTTCTGATGACCGTCAGTCCAACGACGCAGGTCATACTTTGCTTTCTGACCGTTCCACGAAACCTTGTTGAGTTCCAGATGCCAAAGCGAATCCTCGCCAGACACAATGCCGATTTCTTTGTCGATGCTATACTTGATTTCACTCATTTGATTATTCCTCCGTTTTCCAGTATTTTAGTTTGGTAAATTCTACTTGCACATCCTCATTGCTGTTCATCACAACCCAGACAGCCAGCACCCACGGCATACGCGCCAGATGCCATTCCCAATTTGACTTAGCGCCACGAAACTGAACGTAGGTCGGTTTGTTCAGCAGGAGAATGAAAAATAGAATAATGAGTGCGATAGTGATAGGCCGCATTTTCTATTTTTCCTTTCTTTTGGTTTACACTTTCTCGCATGGGTAGAGATTGACGCACTTTACCTTTCTCTACCCAGCGCCCCTTTTTAACTACCTATTCTTTCATTTCAGATAAGGCCACTAAAAGGAGGAAACAGCCTCAGAGTTAACTCGATTCTTAGTTTTATTATAGTGAGTGGTCGTAGTCACAAGTCTTGCCTTTTCTCACTTGTAGTCAAGAGCGAGTGCGTTCCTCTCAACTACATTTATAGTATAGCACAGGTTTCGCCGTCTGTCAAGCTATTTTACAGAAAAATTTTGCTAGTCGCGCGCATTTTTACACCACGGTCCGTTGATGGAGTTTGCGGTATAGGTTTACATAATTTGCGCCCGGGCGCTAGCCGCCCCGCGACTTACACTTGCGCTAGGCGGCTTGCCTTGGCGGTATTGGCCATCTACCACCAGATTTTGTTTTTCCTGTCTTCACGGGCAAGGCAAACAAAAACACTAAACAAATAACCCCGGATGATTTTTCTTCACTCACACCAATACGGATAATACCATCAAACTCCGTTTACCAATCATAGTGAGAGCTACTCCGTCTTTGCGATTATACAATTACATTATTATCACGCGTGTTTTTCTACTTTTATACTATCACATAACCGTTAGTTTGGGGGATGCCCGAATCATTAGTATCATTCCTTTCTTAGTGGAAAAATCCTGCGTAGTCCAGCAGAATCGGCTTGTTATCAAGCCATCCAGTATTGAGGTCGTGCAAGTCATTGATGCGGCAATCACGCGTCCATTGCTCGAATGACTTGGCGAACTTCTTTCCGTAAAGTTGCACCATACGGGCAACCCAATAAGCATTGAGCCTATACCCCTGATGACAAGCGCCCATTACCACAGCGGTGATTTTTTCATCACGCGGAACATTGCGCTTGCGCAGATACTGGCGATAGTTAATGCGGCTGTCCAGTGCATCACTGGTGCAGAAGTCATAGCGCAGTTGTTTGTAGATGCGGATGCCCGTGGGAGTGGTATGCACGTGCTCGATGGGCAGGCAGATGCGCTCCACACCATACGCGAAAGCCTCGCGGTAGTTATCAACTTCACGCTGGCAGAAGTCAATACTGGCATACCCGTAGCGCGGGATTTTCAGCACGAAATCCCAATCCTTGTGCCACACAGCGAAACGGCTTTCGCCATACGCATACTGAAAGGCGCTGGACAGAGTATCAAGTGCATCCTGAATTGCGCCATCATTCTGATTGACATTCATCAACAGATTAAAAATTCTTTCCATTTCTTATCCCTCCTGACACTTATTATTATAGCAGGATTATGGGAAAAGTCAATCTGGCAAAATACACAAAAAAAATAGCCTAGCATTGTGTAAAATGCTAGGCGCCCGGGCAATTAAACGGATTTAACTAATGTTAAATCCGTTTACTTAGAAGTATCTACTCCGCAGAGCATTAGGACATAGGCGACATTGAGAAAGGCGGCATTCCCATTTTCTCCCAATTCCTCAGGCAGAGCATCATACACACGCGGATAAATTTTCTTTAATCCACTGAGATACATAGCGACCCAGTTGCCGCCACACATGTAGCAATGGTCGAGAAAATCATCACACCCACCAAGAAAAGGGTCTGTGTGTCGCGCGAAAGAAGCCTCGTTTACAACTTTCCCGCCTACTTCAGCTCCCCATTCATCAATGAGCCACTGTTCTGCCTCACGAATATCTTTTTCTGTAATCATTATTTACTTTTCCTCCACCTTGAAAGTATCGAAACCATAGACCTGCGACCAAACATACTCGCCCCATTCGGTATCGAATACCTTTGCCCGCACATCATAACCAGCACGACGGATAATGGCATAAGCATCCATCATTTGACAAAACGCGGCCTTAACCATTGCTTCACGCTGAGCTTGCTCAAGGATAGCCTTATCTCTGCGCTCCTGCTCATACTGCGCCAATCTCGTGAATTCCTCATTCCAGTTCATTTTTTTATTCTCCTTTTCTTTTGGTAGTTTTATTATAGCATAGGTTGAACCATTTGTCAAGTGCGCTTACCAAATTTTTTACATTTATTTGTTAAATTTTTGGTAAGCGCACTTGCCCGGGCGATTAAAAGAAACTAACGTTAGTCAGTTTCTTTTAAAATAAATTCAATGTCAATAAAGCCATTCCAATCATCTTCAATGACTTTCTTGGTGAATCCATCTAATTCATAAGATTCAACTAAATACTTACGAAGTTCACCACCCACCCAGCCAGTATTAACTGCCCAGAATTTACGGTCAGACAATCGGAGATATTTTTTTGCTGATTTGATAGTCCACCCATAATCATTGTGGCATAAGCGAAAAGTTTTTGTTTCTACATCCCATTTAGCGCGATGTGGAATATAATAATCCAACAGTGTTTTAGCTCTTGCGCTATCCCACTGATTATTAATGTAGCGCCAATGCTCGATTTTTTCAGCACTCCATACACAAATCCAAATAGGGAACAAAATAATGCGAAAAATAATATACCGATTCTTTTTCCACCACTTCTGAAAAGCGTTAGGTTCTTTTTTCTGCTTGGGTTTCTTATTCATCATCTTAATTGCTTCTTTATTCATTTTCTTTTCTCTCCTTGTCTTTTGGTAGTTTTATTTACAATTTTTACGAACGCTAAAGCATTCGTATTCAGCGAATCCGTTCGCATCAAAGAAGCGGGCAACCCACCACCAATTATCTCCATCATGCCCGGCAGAAAGAATTTCGCCATTATTTCTTTCAATAATCATATTAGCGGCATGTGCGGCTCCATCATCAGTCTCATAACCGCCACAAACGCAATCTCTATCCCAATACACATCAAACATTTTATTCTTTCTCCTTTTCTTTTGGTAGTTTTATTATAGCATACTTGTTCTACCTTGTCAAGTGCGGTTACCAAATTTTTTAAGTTTTTTCCCAATGCCCGGGCGCAAAAAAGAGAGCTTCACGCCCTCTTAATCAAGAATAAAGCCATCAGCAAGAAGACACTCAGTGATGGAAAGAATTTTATCATCACTGCAATCCTTAAAACACTGGATAGCATATTCAGCACTGTGCGCGCATAAGTAAACGCTATCTGGCTCACCGCGATATCCTTCAAAGATAATCTTATAAATATTCAGATTCTCTTTCATCATCCTACGCCACCTCTTTCTTAAAGTTCTTGCGGTCATACTTTGCGCCCTTGCCCTTTTTGGCAGGTACGCGACCAGCCTTGCGGCGGAACGCAAGATAGGCTTGCAGTTCCTCGGGGTCTTTCTTTAACATACGCTTATCAAAGTTTTCCATTTCATTTTCTCCTTTTCTGTTCTTTCTGTATTTATTGTAACATAGCTTTGTATAGTTGTCAAGGATTTTTTAAGAATTTTCTTTATCAGCAGTTTCCCAAGTCTCAACCCTATAAAAGACATTGGTCTTATTCCAAGCGTTGGCTTCATTTTTCTTTCTTGTCGCGTATCTATCCGCGTTAGCATAATTCAGAAAAACCGCATCAGGATATTCACCGCCGCCACACTCAGGGTAATCGTCAATGTCTTCAATTACAACATAGATTTTCATTTTTATTTCTCCTTTTATTCACTATAAATAGTATAACACATTTCTTAAAACTTGTCAAGATAAAACCAAGGGTCGTTCTTACAAAATTCATTAAAGAACTTTGCTACATAGGGAGAAATAACATTAGTCGTATTGCCCCAAAATCTATCAGGACGACGAACCCTTATACTAACTTCATCATCGCCCTGATTTCCGCAGTATGCTAAATAGTCATCAAGGTAGGAGTTGATAAGATTAGGAATAGGACCAGCGGCGAATCCATCTTCAACCATCTTTTCACTAATCCAAGTGATAAAATCATTCCAACTAACGTGACGCCAGCAAGAAACAAGAACCATTTCATTTTCTCCTTTTCTCTTTTGTGATTTAATTATAGCACAGGACTTTCATCTCGTCAAGACTTTTTTATAAAATCAATCAAGATTTCATAGTTCTTACCCTTGATGCAAGGGTCGCCACGCTCAAATTGAGTTCCACCAACAGTGGTAGTTAATCCCTTGATAAGAGCGAGCAGAACTTCTTTATCAATCATTTGTTTATTCATCCTCCTCATCACAGAAATATTCTTCTCTAACACAATAGAACACACCACTACTGTAACTGTTGCGCAGAGCATCAACCATTTTTTCTGCTCTAATCTTATTTTGATAACAGCCGAGCATTTTCTCAACATAAGAATCAGTTACAATATTATAATAGTCTCCCCATACAACATAAAAAGGCTTCTTCATTTTTTTTCTTCCTTTCTTACAGAGAAATTACTTTTTCAGTAATTTCTACTAATTCATACCATTCAGTGTTTGTGCAACACCGCGAATAAATATCAAATTCAATCGCGGCCTTCTCAAAATTCGCATAGGTAATAAAAGGAGTAGTTGAGTATGTTCCATCATTGTTAATTTTGCACCAATCAATACGCCACAGTTTTCTCATTTTTTAATTTTCCTTTCTTTTGGTAGTTTTATTATAGCATAGGATTGTAAAATTGTCAAGCCCTTTTAATAAAAAAACTTAGCGCCCGGGCGATTTGAGCCACTAATACGGCTCAATCCTCCCTAGTTACAAACTCCTCCAAAGAGTTCGCAATAATTATTGCTTGTGGGCCAAGCTCATACTTTGCAAGGTCATAATTAGGGATATATTCTCCTTTGAGAATATCCACAACTCCACTTGTACCATCATAGCGACGAGTCACTTTCATAAAATAGCGAGCTGAATTAGGGAACTGAATAATAGCACCATCACGCGCAAAACCATAATGCTCCATTTTTACAATTATTTCTTTACAAGACCAACTCATTTGTTTTCCTTTCTACCCCTTACTGCTTCAATCTCAGCAATGAGATAATCAGCATCGTCAATTCTATCACGGATGTAATCCATGAAAACCCAGTAACGCAGGGCAGGGTCAAGACTTCTTGCGCGGTCAAGCTCGCGTTGAATTTCTTTATCTGTCATTAGTGCTTACCTCCATTGGGATTAGTAGCCAATTCCCTATCGACATAAATCTTCCACCACTGATTAAACAGCTCGAAAGCCTCAGTCGCGGTAAGATAGCCGACCACATCATAGTCAGTGATTTCGGCATAGTAGGGGCCATGCGCCATCACTTCCAGCAGACCACGCTCGTGCCCATAGGAATACTTGTGGCAGACCGCATCAATGTGATGATGCTCGGCATCAGGAGCGCAAATCTGCGGGGTCTTTTCGCCGCCGATTTCAAATTCGATAACCTCAAAGGGTAGGTTACTCTCTTTCAGCAGAGCCGCCAGCTTTTCCATTTCAGTCATTTTTCATTTCCTCCTTTTATCTTCTGGACAATTATAGTATAACAGATAGAGTTTCATCTGTCAATAGTTTTTTTAAAAAAGTTTATAAAAAATGCCCGGGCACGCGGTAAAGGTTTTACCCTTTACCGCATTTCGTCATAATCGGGCCAGTCATCATCCTCGCAGCAGGGATACGACCTACCGCAACAGGGCTTGGACTGGGGCCGGGACTTCACGCGGGTCTTTGCCGGGGTAGCATACCCCATCATCTTCATAGCCTGCGACATCATCTCGTAGGCTTCCTCCGGGGTATCACAGACCCCACCACACATCATCATCATTGTTTTTTTACTCCTTTATTAAAAATATTTTTTTACTTATTTTCCTTCTCCGGGTGGTAATACTGGAAGCTGGTCGGGTCAGCATCCAACACCGCGTAGAAGTAATGCTCTACCTTATACATGAACTGTTCATCTTCATTATAGAACAGGTCAGACTGATAGTAAGCCCGGATGTTATCAATGAGCTGGGCGAAACGCCAGTCGGGGCAGTATTTAGCCCACAGCTCTGCCAGATGGCAACAGAAAGGATAGGTTCGATTTGCGTTTCGCATTTTTTATTCCTCCTCAAAATAGATAGGATAATTCAAATTTTTTACGATGGATTTCCTGATGGAGCCACCAACCAAATAATTGTCTTGCATGTAGACATACAGATTGTGGGCCACATCTGCACCATCTTTACCATAGGCAATAATTAAATCGCCAGTTCTGCGGTTTTGGCACAGAAAATACATTTTATTTCTCCTTTATTTTCTTACATTTATATTATAGCACGGATTTGCAAGGTTGTCAAGGGGTTAAATCTGAGAAAATAACATCAATGCGATAAAAATTGAGCCAAAGCCGCATCCGCAGACACATCCAGCGAAAAAAGTGGATTCATACTCTCGCCAATGATTGAAACTCTCATTGAGAAAAATAATCCCCATAATAAGTAAAATAATTCCCCCGCCAAGCATTTCTTTTTTCTCCTTTTCTTTTGGTAATTTTATTATATCAAATTTAATTAAAATTGTCAAGTATAATTCTTTCACGGATAGAAAGTTATTTCTTTAACAATCTTTGCGCCCGGGCGAATTGTAGCTCTGTGTAGCTATGAAAAAAATAGTTGAGACGAATTTAAAAATTCGTCTCAACAATCATCGGTATAGCAACCGAGGTAGGGGTCATACCCCATGTCCTCATTGTAACCCCAGTCGCAATCCGGTTCATCATCTTCCGGCTCGTCAGGAGTGACCTCAGCCAGAATTTCACCGGTATTGAGGTCGGTCACAATGACCTCAACAATCTCGCGCGGATAATACTCGTTGCAGATAATCTGCGCGGTAGTGATGGCGTCATTGAGAGAAGTGAACTTCTCATTCCACTCGGCGGACTTGAAGTCGTAGCTGTCGTGGAAGTGGAGCGTAAGACCGCAGGAAGTCGCATACAGAAGATTAACCATTTTTTTTCTCCTTTTATTTTTTATTCTGTCCCTTAGGACAATTATAGTATAGCATAAGTGTAGCATCTTGTCAAGCGTTTTTCAGAAGAAACTTTAGCTTGGCGCGCGTTTTTTGCCACTCGGTCCGTTGAGGGGAAATTTGTGGGCTAGCCCACAAAAATGCCCGGGCGCTTGACCTCATTTGAGGTCAATGCCAAGAGTGTCAAGGATTTCGAGCAGAGTGTCGGCAGGATTGCCCGGATGGGTGTCACAATACTTGCTAAACAAGCAAGCATTACAACTCGCTTTGTCGCAACCCGAAGTCAACTCTTCAAGAAACGACCCGATTACTTTGATTTCATCGTGGGTCATTTCGCTCCTAGGGGTAAAGACAAGCTGCATTAGTTTTCCTCCTTAATGATGTTAGATTCAATGGTAGCCACAGTGCGTTCAATGATTGTGTCAGAGTAAGCCAAAGCAACTGCGATAACAAGCACATGAAACACTGGGATAATGCAGACGGCAATCCATTTGAGATAGCCAATAATTTTTTCTGAGGCCGAAATTTTTCTCAAATGCGGCTTTGTGGGATATTTCTCTTTGAGGCGAGAGCTAGCCGCACAGGAGATGAGTAGGGTTAACAGCATAGCTAACGCTGTGGCAATGATGTAGGTAATAAGAAATGGATTCACTCGTCGCCCTCCTCACCAATTTCTGTAAACATACAATCCCAGCACTCGGCGCAGATGCCAGTAATGAGATACTCGCGCTCCTGCGCGGAGAGGTAGGGCATGGCGTTCTGAATCAACTCGCCGTCCTGCCAGTCAAGGTAATCATTCTCATTACACTCGACCTCATGGGCCTTGCCGCAGAAAGGGCAACGGGTCACAATAGTGATTTCGTGAAGATTTTCTTTCATTTTTTTACGCCTCCGTAATCTTGATGTTGCGTTCGCCGCAGATAGCGAACAGCTTGTTGCGGGCTTCATCCTCGTCACGCGCGGTGACAATGTAGGTGGCCTCGTGGTGAGTGCGCTTGATGGTGGTCTTGAACTTCTTCATTGTTTTTTTCTCCTTTTTTTCTTTTCTGTCCCTCGGGACAATTATAGTATAGCACATCTGTGCGAAAAGTCAAGAGGTTTTTACAAATTTTTTTTGACAATTTTTTCACAAGGTGCCCGGGCGCTGGTAGCCATTAAAGCTACCAGATACTTCTTTTATTCCACATGAATCTTACGAATTTTCAAAGCAGTTACACCACGGTCGGTATAAAAGCGCCGATTTTCAATGCCTTTTTCCTCGAACATTTTTTTCTTGTCATAGATGTGAATGTTGTGCCAGTAATAAGAGTCAATCTCTTCTGAAACTTTTGGGTCATCCATGTCGATGTTGGCTTTGATGTAATCAATGGCTTTTTCCAGTGTGGAAAGATAAGCGATAGGCTCTCCCGCATTGAAGTGAACGGATTCAAGAATAGCATAGATAGTCATTTTTTCTACTCCTTTTCTTTTGGTAATTTAAGTATAGCATAGATTATCTTGCTTGTCAAGTGCGGTTATCAAATTTTTTAACTTTTCTTCCCAATGCCCGGGCGCAAAGGCGTGCCATTCCTGACACGCCCCCGCACAGAAAGGAGAGGAGAAAAGAAAGGAGGAGAGAAGTTAGTGGTAACGCTGACGGGGATTGAACCCGCAACCCGCTTTCGCTAGGCACTCCACCTTGAAAGGGTGGGGACTTTACCAGTTCGTCTACAGCGCTAAATACTGGGTCGGTGTGAATTGTCATCTTCACTTGATTTTCTCGGAGGTCGCCGACTCTACCTACGCCGCGTTTTGGAAGCGGGTGTCCCTTGCGTGTCTCGTTGCTTCGCAAGATACGGAGTCCTTTTGTGACATAGGCAGGCGCTCAATCATTCCTGCCATTGGAGATAGTCTTGTGAGAACCACTCACTAAGGGTAGACATTTATCCCGCAACCATACCGTAGGTTGCCCCCGCCCAAGCTACTAATCTTCAACTTGTCCGTCACGGTATCTTTCGCTCCCCGACGCGCGAGCCGGCATTCTGGTGTAGGGCGGCTCGATTTCCCCATTATCTGTAAGAGACAGAGACGGTACTGTGGCTCCTGCCACTGAAACTACCCACCGGACTTTCTTTATCGGCAGCTCTTATCTGTCCTCTTTACATTCTTATTATACCATAGATTGATTTACTTGTCAATGGGTTTTTTATTTTTTTTGGAGGGATGGGAGAGAATCGGACTCTCGTTAATAGGTTAACGGCCTATCGTTCTACCATTGAACTACCTTCCCATAGGAGTCAAAAGGTTGAGGCATCATGTTTTTATTTTGTTTGGCTTTTGGCGAGAAACACGGGTCAGCCATAACCTGTTTCTCCGGAGCCGACTTCCTTTTGACATTTTTATTATACCACACTTAGTGGCGTTTGTCAAGGGGTTTTTCTTTGTTTCAAGAATTTTTTTTACTGAAACCCCGCACGATACACCCACGCGGTTCTTTATTTTTTTGGGCTGTAACTCCCCTTGACACTTATTATTATAGCACACTTAGTGGTATCTGTCAAGAGGTTTTTTCAAATTTCTTTGAAATTTTTTTCCTAGTTCACCGCAGACCCCTTTCAGTCATTGACTTACTCGGCGTTAATGTTATCTATCCCCTTGACACTTATTATTATAGCAGATTTTTTGAAAAAGTCAATAGATTTTCACAAATTATTTATCTGCAGACTTGTGCCCGGGCAAGGAAAGACTGCTCGGCGTGGGTTTATCGGCCACCCAACTTTGTCAGTCTCTTTATAACGTTCTTCCATACGCGCCTAAGACGCAACCTTGCATCGTGTTCTTATTGGAGTGAACTTCAACTTCTAAATCTCTCCATCGCGGATTGTTGCCATTCCACATGCCCTTGTGTTCTGGCGTCTGGTGTAACCGCAACAACTTTACCAGCACTTCGCTCCTCAACGGGCGAGCTGTCCGACACACCGCGGGCACTCTTCGGTCAGTGTGTTAACCTTTTAGGTGCTGCAACACCCTCACTCTCATTTGCAGCTGAGAGAATTGGCAAATAGAAGTCTAGGCCCGTCAACTTCTGTGGAGGTCTTTCACCTGGGCTATTTCGTCTACTTCGGGCATCCCCTCACGTCTCATAGCCAGTCCTCTTTGGGTAGTCGCCTAATTATCTTCGACAAGAGCTCGCTACCTGGGCTCAAGAACGGAACTCTTTAGCATGTCTGCCGAGGATTTCAAGCCTCAATCTTTTAGGGGGCAGGCGAGATTTGAACTCGCAATTTCCTGTCACTACTTCCGCGTGCTGTAGTGGCTGCCCTCATTTACATTTACATTATAGCATAGATTTACGCGGTTGTCAAGAGGGATTTTAAGAATTTGGGGAGTTCCTTTTATCGGCGGATACTCCGTAGAGGTGCGCAACTCCCAGCCCTCCCCATTTTACTTTTTTCTGGCGTGCTAATTTTTTCGTCTTGCGCGCTATCGACTACATCTGTGGGCACGATAATTATAGAGCCAGCCACCACTCTTGCCAGATGGGCTAATTCATTCCCAATCCCAAGGTCTTCCATACTTTCCCTTCTTACAGCTCAAAAGCTCTGTAAGCTGTCTGGCCCATCCCCTTGGAACAATTATAGTATAACATAAATTACCGCATTTGTCAATAGGATTATTTACAAAAAATGAATCCCAAACTAATGCCGATAATCGTTCCCGCAATCATTATCCACATTTGTTCTGTTCTCCTTTCCTCTTGGTAGTTTAATTATAATATATCGAGAGGGCATTGCCAATAATGATTTGCAACTTTGTTATGTAAATCTTGCGCCCGGGCATTTAGCACTTTCGTTTTGAAAGTGCTAAAAGAAGATTTTAGCTAAATTTGTAAAGATAGGTGTCATCTTTACCATAGTTAACTGATACATCTCCGTCATCACCTTTAGCATAGAGACGATACCCATAATTTTCCAGCTCTTCCAGTTCCTGCCGGATGTGGTCACGGATTCTCTGCGCTCGGGCCAGAAGATAAGGCGCAAGCTCGTTTTCAAGCTTGGCAGTTTCGTCGATGATTTTATTCCTTTCCTGCTTTTTTGCAAGATAGGTTTGATACTTCTCTTCAAAAGTATCAGTTTTCATTTTACTTTTTCTCCTTTCTCGGTTTGGCAAGGGTCAGTCTGTAATGCTCACCCTGAAAGTCAAACTCAAATTCGCGTTCCGGATTAGTCACGGTTACATTTTCCGTAAATTCATCCAGATGGGCGACAAGGGAAGCAATCAGGTGCAGTTTTGCGTCATTTGCCTTGCGCTCACGCTTGCGGGGGGCGGTTTCCTTTTTCCGGTCGGCCTGCCGCATTTCCTTTTCGACCTGCTTCTGTTCCTCGGTCAGTTCGGGGAGGTTATCTTCTTCTTCATCCTTGATAAGCTGGATGGCTTCTTCGCGGGTGAGACTAAGATTCTTCATGTAGAGGGCAATTTGTTCTTCGTTCATTGTATCAATTCCTTTCCTTTTCTACTGGTATTAGTATAGCACAAGTCTGCAATCCTGTCAATAGGTTTTTTGAAAAAAGTTTTAGTTTACATAACGTGGTGCCCGGGCGCTGAGTAAATACTCACGCATGTGGGTATTTACTCAAGAGCGTTGAGAATGGAGAAAATCTCGGCCTCACTATAAGCCTTGCCCGTCCAGTTATTGCGGTTGGGGGCTTCATCATCGAACAGAATGTCGATTTCCTCACCACAGAAATTCTGTTTGGGAACGCCATAGGCAACGATGTTGATTTCATCCCATACCACACTCGGCAGGTGTTTGGAAAGCCATGCCCGCTTTGCGGCGCTTACAGCGGCATCATACTCGGCGGTGCTTACCTTAGAACACCAGCTAATGACGCCGATTTTATACCCCTTGCGGCGCAGTTTATTCAGGGCTTTTGCCAGCCGAGCCATGTTGACCATCGGCTGTGCCATCGTGTAGGGGGTAGGGTCGTAGGCGCGGAGCATTGGGAGCCAATTTTCGACTGCATAGAGGTTAGCAATCGTGCCGTCCATGTCAAAGTAAATCGTGGGTTTCATCTTGTAAACTTCCTTTCTTTCGTTTCTGTAAATATTTTACCAAAAAATTTAATTTTTGTCAATAGGAATTTTGACATTTAATTAAAAAATTTTTAGGCAGGGACTGCCCGGGCATTCAGCCAGCGAAGCATTTTCTGGCTTTCTTTGCGGCATCTAATCTTGAGGCCGCCGCCATTTTTCGCTGACTCACGTTCAATGCGTCCAAAAGTATAGAGGAATTCTTCAAATTCTTCAATGTTCATCAAGAACAGGTTGAATTCTTTGTCAACATAACCTACTCTGTTGCTGTGTGTCGTGCTCTTGTAGAGTTTCCAAATTTCATCGAAGGTTTTCAGCCCTTTACAGAGGTAGCCCGACATAAGAGTGAAACCACTGGACTTGACCGATATGTGGAGGTCACCAACATTTGTGTCGGACCCAGCCGCATATGTGGTGTGGTCGTGCGATATGCGGTCAATACCGTAGTAGGCGCACACCGCCCACTCCCTGCTGTCACCATTTGCAACAAGTTGTTTCGGGGCATACTCCAGAATGTTACTTTTTGTCATTTTCGTTCACTCCTTTTCTCGGCTACACTTATAGCATACCACGGCAAGCCGAATCTGTCAAGCCGAATTATCGCAGAATATTTATGCAAGCTAGCGCATAAATATGCATTTGCCCGGGCAGTATGATTACATCCTGTATAGGGGGTATACAGGGTGTAATAATTACAGGAAATTACAAAATGGTTACAAATGGTTACAATTTGGTGACAAATTTAGCGATTTAGCGTATTAAAGTAAATTGCGGCTGCGGCCGATGGTTGAGGACGCGCTGCATATATATACATGATTTTTGCATATATATGCACGCATAAAAATAAATTTGGGCTGAGTATTTACTCAGCCCAAACTCAACTGCTCGTGGTAAAACACGATAGTCTCAAGCACCCCATCCGGGACTGCGGGGCACTCGCAAAAGGTGGCAAACTGGATGACCGGGTCAGCTTCAAAGCCGTAAATGCGAATCATCCGGTCAATCAACTTTTCGCGGGTTTCGTTCATTTTTGTGAAATCTCCTTTCTTATATGTGGCTTTCAAACCACTTAATCATTGCATTTTCGTTTCGGCGGGCGCGCACCTTGAAACTGCCCGTTCCCTGTCTGTCGCTGTGGCTGGATTCGCGTTCGATTTCGCAAAACCGCAAGACAAACTCGTGAAACTCGGCCTTATCCATGATGTAAGCCTTTTCTTTCACGATGTAGGCGAACAGGTTAGAATGGACGCGGCGGGCGAATACTTCCCAAATTTCCGGAATAGTAGCCTTGCCCTCGCACATAGGGCCGGACATAAGCGTGAAGTGGTAAGACTTGACGCTGATATGCTGGCCGTTGTATTCTACATCCGAGCCAGTGTCAAAACCTACGCCGTCATGGTGTTCGTAGGGCAGGCCACAAGCCAGCGTAAAATCAGCCTGTGCGCGGATACCGCGATTCTTGATGTTAGAGCGTGCGGGGCAGTTCATGATGGTCATTGTTGTTAGCTCCTCTCTTTCGATTGCATCTACAGTATAGCACAGCCCGGGCAATCTGTCAATAGGTTTTTGAAAAAAATTTTTATGCATACCCCCTGCATTATTATGCAATTTTTCGGGATAAAAATTTTTGTGCAAAATGACGAATAAAAAATGCTTGACTTTTGTGACGGCGTATGGTATAATAAAATTCGGCGCGGCCGGCTGAGAAGGACGCGCCGATGCATATATACTCATTTTATATGCATACATATTTATAAAAAAAAAGAGGATGAATATTCATCCTCTTATGCGGCCTGCTTCTTGGGGCGGCCTCTCTGCTTCTTGGGGGGAGGGCAGAAGTCAGAGAACAGGTCACGGGCTTCCTTTTCGTCGTAGCAAGTGCTTACGCACTCACCATCCCACAGCAGCTTATACTGCACCTTGCCGCTGTTCGAGTTGGTATGTCTGCGGAGTTCAAATCCGTCCTGTGCGGCGAGCACGTCGATAATCAGTTCGACTGCCTTGCCGGTGTAAGCCTGTTTCGGCGCGTTGGAGTAGAGGGCAGTTCCTCCGGTCAGGTAGTTGTAAGCGTTCATTTTTCTTTTCTCCTTTTGTGATGTATTTGATGTTTTATGGGGCTTTACTTAGAAAGCCCCGCGCTCGACCATCGAGCTTTCCCACGTTTCGCCGCCCTCATCAAGAGCGACTTCGTTGGCGCGGTCGCGGTTGCGATAGCACCCGTAGTGCCACAGGACACCATCCACGCGGCGGGCCACGATGTAGGGGAAGTTCTGGTAGTTGTCGGGCAGGTTGTTAATTTTCATTGGTTTTCTCTCCTTATCTCTCTTGGTGATTCTAATATACTCTCTTTTGACGAAGAAAGCAACAACAATTTGGTTACAATTTGAAGAAATTTTGGATTTCCCTACGGGAGCATCCAGCCGTAGGGAATCCAGAGGATGGCGCCGGAATCGACGTCCTGCACCTTGGCATACCGCCCAGTGGAATCCAGCAGATAGGCGGTGCAGTCATACGCCTCATAGGGCGCGCGGTAGGAAATCAGCATTTTTGTATTCTCCTTTCTCTTGGGGGTTGACCCCCTTGACACTTACTATTATAGCAGGTTTTACACAGAAGTCAAGAAAAATATTTATAAATTTATAATGAATATTATACCCCCTGTATAATTATGCACTTTTCGGGAATATTTATGCATTTGTGACAAGTTGCATATTTATGCAAAAAAATGCCGAAAAATGCATAATTATTCAAAAACGCTGCGCGGCGCTGGAACAGGACGCGCCCGCGAATATTTATTCATTTTGTATGAATGAATATTCATTATGCATTCTGCCTGCATAAACAAAAGAGGGAGGCTCACCGCTTGCTTTTGTGAGCGCTCCCTTGCTTTATGTGCCCCGCCTTACAGCCCCTGACCTAGGTGCGGAAGCTTTGCCGCCGTCCTGCCGTCCTCCGGGCTTTTCCTCTCAGCGGCCCCCGGATGCTGGTCCACATTTATATCCCGCGCAACAGGACTCCGCGCGGCTCTTTGGGTCTTGGTAGGTCTTACACGGCTCTCGTGGGCCTCTTCCTCATTCTGCCTACACCCTTGGGCTTTTCGAGGGCAGGCCGGTCACTTTCCCCGGCTTTTAGTGCCGCCCTCTCGCTGTTCTTCTCTCGGCCCGCTTTTGGCTAAAGTCTCGGCTTTCAGTAGGGGGAGACTTCCCTTGCTGGACTGACCCGCTTGCCGCTTCGGCGGGCCTTTGGCTTCCATTTCTATTCCGCGGCCTAGGGCGGCAGCCCCGGCTACTTTGAGAGGATGATGCGCTCTCGTTTTGCCTTACGCGGTGGGTTTTTGGAGTCATTGCGCTCCCCAGCGCTCCCGGCGGGCAAGCCTCCACCGGCTTGGGGTTTCCCCCTTGACTGTCTTTATTATAGCACCGTCCGTGCTATTTGTCAAGAACTTTTTTCAAAGTTTCTTGATTTTTTTTGTAGTGGGCGGGATTCCTTTCTCCCGCCCGTTGGCTGGCAACCCTCTTGAGTCCCTACCGGGAGCCGCATACCAGCCCGAGGCAACGGCTTGTGTTTGTGCTTTTGTTTGGTCGGCCTGTCGGCCTACCCCCTTATAAGGGGCTGTCCCTCTTGCGAGGTGGTGCCACGCGGAGCGCTAACCGCGAATGGGGTCGGGCTTTTGGGAGGAGACCCGGGAGAACCTCTGTCCTCTTGACTGTCTTAATTATAGCACCTGTCGGATTGTTTGTCAAGAACTTTTTTCAAATTAAATACTCTTTTCGTGGCTCCCATTTGGTTCTCGTCATAGCCAAAATTATGGTAGTGGTCTATCCTTTTTGCAAGGCGTTGAATTCCCCAACGGAGTATTTAATTTGAAAAAAGCTCTTGATTTTTTTAGCGGCGGGTCTTATGTCGCATCCTGTGCACTCCCTCACCCCTGTCTGCCGGGGTTGCTTCTCTATCGGGTTGCCCGCCTTGCCAAGAGGTTTTTTAGAGGACTTATTTGGCGTCTTGCGCTTGCCCGCGCCCCTGTCTGCCGGGGTTGCCTGTCCGCGGGATGCCTCCCTCTTGACTGTCTTAATTATAGCACCTTTGCTGATGCTTGTCAAGAACTTTTTTTAAAGTTTCTTGATTTTTTTCCTCCAAGCGGTGGATTAGTTATCCACCGCCTGCCCCATGTAGGGGTGGAGCGCGAATCGCGCTCCGTGAGCCCTGTAAAAGGGCTCGGAGAGGAGGGCTTTAACTCCCTCCCACGTGAGCCGGTAGCTCACGCGATGGGCGGCCATCCGCCCGGTGAAGAGGTTTTTAGCCTCCCACTCGATGGTCAGAACATGATACATAATAAATCCTCCTTGATTTATTCGCCCTGTGTCGCGTTCCCCCAGATACCGCCGAGGCCGGTTGTGGGGCCGGGCAAGCCTCCTGCCCCCTGACAATGTTATAATACCACAGCTAAACTCTTTTTGCAACCGGGCATTTCTACCGCAAAAGTTCTGGATTTCCGCGCTTTTCTTTTCTTTTGGATTCTTTTAGTTCTTAAAAGTTATCAAAAACACTAATTTCACCAAAAAATCACGATTTTTGAAAAAGTTGCACAAAATGGGAAATTGAAATTTGTGTAGTTTTTAGTGCATTTTCCTCTTGACAAACTGCATGGCGGTGTGGTATAATTTTTCGGGGGTCAGCCGGGGTTTGCGGCTGACCACGGATATTAAAAAGCGCGGATTGTTCCGCGCTTTTACTCGACCACTCCCACGATTTCACAATCGGGCATCTCATAGTAGCAGATGGTCACGAACGTGAGGCCGGGGAAAGGATTCAGCTTGTTGTTTTCCTTGCGGATGAAACGCGCTCCTTGATAGAGCCGATTCAGAAGCCAGAAGTCGTGTGTGTAGTAGGTCATTTTTATTTCCTCCTTAGTCGATGTATTCAGTATAGATGATGGTGTAGGTGGCCGGGTCAAGCTCCGGATACCGACGAATCAGGTCTTTCCGGCTGTATCCATACAGGAAGTCATGGTCTCCGGTGGCCTTGTAGATGATTTCATACTCAAACATTTTTTTATTCCTCCTTGTTCTTTCTGATTGTAGTATAGCACAATCGCCCGGGCTTGTCAAGCCCTTTTTTGAAATTTTTTTTAGTCTTCTTCATCCTGCCCCAGCCAGCCCTCAAAGGTGTGCCAGCCAGTATAGTAAAACAGGATTCTTTCTGCGGTCTCGGTATTGCATCCACCGATGGCAAAGGCCAAATCCAGAGCCTCAGTGCCCACGTCCAGACACTGCGCCAGATAGTCATACATTTCTTCCCATTCCATTTTTTATTATCTCCTTTTCTCTTTTGTGAGTCCAGTATATCACAAGAAACATCATTTGTCAATGACTTTCTTTTGTAACCTTTGTTACTACTTTATTACAATTTGGGCGCTCTCTCCCCTCGACTCCCCGCGTGGGGCGTCCCTCCGCCTGTGTTTATACTATAACACAGGTGGCGGCATTTGTCAATAGGAAAAATAAAAAAGCCAAAAAAATTTTTTTTGGCTTTTAGATGCGGGAATCAAATTCCCAAATGATTTCTCCGGTTTCAAGGTCTTCCAGCTTACCGGCAACGCAAGTCTCGGTATCTGCGTAGTCCTGCCAGTATTCAGCGGCGGCCTCAAAGGTGTTGAATTCCTCAGAGTGGTCAATCATGTAATACTCGAAATCTGTGAATGTTACTTGATACATTTGTTTTACTTCCTTTCGTCTTTTGGTAATAAAATTATACCATACAAACAAACACATGTCAAGGCTTATTCCACAAATAAATCAAATTGTCGTTTTCATCAACAAGGTCGGCACTCTGATACATGTAATAAGCGCGGTTATAGTATCGCTTTGCTTCTTCAAAATCTTCAAAAGTTTTAACAGAAAACTGCCCGGGCGCAAACTCAAAATGAACTTTATACATAATTATCAATTCCTTTTTTATTTTTTTACAATATTATTATAATAAAAAAAATAAAAAAAATCAATAAAAGACAAAGAAACGGCATTTTAACTGCCGTTTCCTGCCCAGCGGATGATGCACCGCTTTCCATTATCCCTTTCATAATTTGCGGCTACCCATTCAGTAATCTCTTTGTGGTAGGTGGTGCAAACTGTGAAATTAGTGTCTGCTGTCATAACGAAATACATGCTAATCAATACCCCTTTCTATCTATAATATTACCACATGCCCGGGCAAATGTCAAGCATTTTTTGAAAAAAATTTTTCCCCGGCTTATGCGGCAAGCCGGGGATACTTAGCATTGTTATACATGACCGTATTGTAAAGGTTGTGCGGGAGTCGAGCTGTTGCGCCGTAGGAAGTGCGGTAAATGTAGAAAGCCTGTCCGATGGTCGCAAGATAAAGAGTGATGACCATGTTAGTAATTTTGGAACGAATAACCACCACACCGGTGCTTGTCAAAGTCTTGTAAACTCTCCCGTCCCGCTGGTCAAACACTTCAATGGTTGCAACCGGTGTTCCTACTCCAATGTTATCCACAATTTCAAGGCGCTTCTTTCTTTCTTCAATCACGTGATAACTAAGATTAGTCATGTCGATGGGCGGCATTTTTCTATTTCCCCTTTCTGTTTTCTTCTGGTATCAGTATAGCACAGCCCGGGCAATCTGTCAATAAGGTAATGTTGCACAAACTAAAACGCTGGTTTTTAGTAATTTTGCATGTTGACAAATGGGGCTTTTGGTGGTATACTTAAAGCACAGGTTGAGGGAAACCACACTCGGGTAGCAGAGGGGAAGGTCAAGCTGATTTGTTAAAAATTTAACAATCTTTTCGGGCAGGGGAGCTTGTTAAAAGTTTAACAATGTTGCGATTTTTCCATTTTTTGGAGCTAATCCTATTCGGATGCGCGGAGGCGCGCGCTGGTAGAGGGGGCAGCGAAAAAGTTACAAAATGGTTACAATTTGTTGTAATTATAAAAAATGCCCTTTTTGTTGACTCTGGTGGGCTTCCAGCGGCTGTATTGTCCTGCCGCCTGCGCAGGCTACCAGCTTTTGTTTCCCTCTAAGGGCACAGGGCGGGGCTGTGTAGTGGAACCGCCATTGGGGAAAGGCTTTAAGGATGAACCTTTGAGAACCGCCGAGTCAGGTGGGGGGTTTTCCCTGCCCCTCTTGACTGTCTATATTCTATCACAGGTTGGGCTGTTTGTCAAGCCCTTTTTGAAATTTTTTTGCCTCGTCCTGCCGTCCCGCTTCCAGAGGCTTGCGGTTGCGTTCTTAGCGCTTGGTTCACATTTATATCCCGCGCAACAGGACTCCGCGCGGCAGGGGTCTTGGGGAAAGGTCTTACCGACTCTCGTGGGTCAGCCTGTCACTCTCAGGTTGCCTCACCCTCACCCTTTGTGTCTTGATTATAGCACGCTCGGCACCATTTGTCAAGCACTTTTTTTATTTTTTTTGGGGTGGGCCCCGGAGGATTACTCCTCCGGGTTCCGCAGGTATTCCTGCATGGCCTCCCACTCGGCCTCGTGGACTTCCCAGTATTCGGACATTTTTTGCGCCTCCCTCTCTCTCTTTCTGGCTTTATTATAGCACTTGCCCGGGCATTTGTCAAGCCCTTTTTTTATTTTTTTTGAGATTTTCTAATCTCAAGCGCCGGTTATGCCGATGGGATTTAGTCCTCCCAAAGGTCGTCGGGCCACTCGTCGAGATTCTCGACTTCGCCCTCGGCCATGGCACTTTCATAGCCATAGTCCGCGACTTGCTCCATGTTAAACATCTTCTTACCTCCCTCCCTGTCTTTCTGGCTTAATTATAACACCGCCCGGGCAAAAAGTCAATAGGGAATCCCCCTAAAAGTTGCACAAATTAGGATGTTGATTTTTAGTTAGTTTTTAGCACAATTTCCTCTTGACTTTTTGGTGGCGCGTGTGTTATAATTTTTCGGGCTGTAACCGGATTGTAACGAAAGGCGAGCCTTTTAGAAAAGACTCACCACATACCCAACGCAAAAGCCAATGACCGCCAGCGCAAGCAACGCAATGAGAATAGCCGTTTGATACATTGTTATTATTCCCCTTTCTCTTTTCTTCTGGTTACATAATAACATAGTTCACATAACTTGTCAATGTCTTTCTTTTGTAACTTTTGCCCGGGCAGTCGAAAGGCCGGGATGTGTAGTCCCGACCTTTAGTTTTTGGTTTACGCCTTGGCGGCACCCCAGCCCTCACGGGTGCGGAGGCTCTGAATCTCGCCCAGCTCCGCAAGCTCACGGACGGCACAGGCGGCCTCAGTGTCCAGAATGTGCTGGACGGTCTTGGTCTGGAGGGCATCCACTCCATACTGGTCAGCCAGCGCAGTCAGCGCATTGTCGATGGCGGCCTTGACGATGAAACGCATCTCACGGGCGGTAATCTTCTCCATTTTCTTTCTTTCCTTTCTGGTTTTGTCGGTTTTCCTTCCCTTTGTGTCTTTATTGTATCACAAGACTTGCGTCTTGTCAAGACTTTTTTTATTTTTTTTTGGGAAGCAAGCCTGTTTGTCTTTCTTTTCATCTTCCCTGAAAGCTGTTCCTACTTTGTTAACGCGGCATCGGTTTTACAACGCATTTGTTTGCGATTTACAACCTTGCAGGCTTGGTCAGTCAATCCGCGGGTTTCGGGTTTTCCTTCCCTCTTTCTGTCTTGATTATAGCACAGGATTTGCACTTTGTCAAGCACTTTTTTTATTTTTTTGAAGAAGAATTTTAATCTTCTTCTTCATCCGCATCGGGCGGGAAGTTCCACCCTTTGCAGTTGGCGCAATCTTGGCGCCGCTTGGGGCACTCGCCCAGAGGGTCAAGGTCACAAGGATAAACTTCATAGGTCATTTTTTTATTCCTCCTTGTTCTTTCTGCTTGCAGTATAACACAATCATTCAAGCTTGTCAAGCATTTTTTCAAAAAAATTTTTTGTTACTATTTTGTAATTTTTAGCTCGCTCTCTCCCCTCTTCTCCCCGAGTGGGGCGTCCCTCCGCCTGTGTCTATACTATAACACAAAGGGCAGTAAATGTCAAGTGCTTTATTAAAAAAAATGGGCTTGTTTTACCAAACCCATTCAACTCCGCACAGCCATTCGCTGCACACTTCGGAGTAATACCAGACTTCAATTTCGTCCTTTGCCCGATACCACTCCATAGCCTGTCTGTGGCTATCAGTCTTTTCACCGGTGCGCTTGTTCTTGTAATACTGTTCTCTTTTCATTGTTTTATCTCCTTTTCTTTTCTTCTGGATTTAGTATAACATACTTTGTTGCGCTTGTCAATGACTTTTTTTGAAATGTGCCGTTACCAAATTTTTACCAGTAGAGATTCTTGAAACGGGGTCGCGCACTGTCCTTTTTGTAAAAAAAATTGCAATTGCCTCTTGACATCTTGACGCGGGCGTGGTATAATTTTTCGGCACCCCCTCGGGGATTGTCGGTGCCCGGGCAATTAAAAGCGCGCGGATTTTATTCCGCGCTCAGATTTTTAAGAAGTGCCTTTTTTTCTGCCAGTTCTTTTTCCAGTTCTGTGATTTCTCTTTCAAGCCGATGAATTGTGCCTTTACGGGCTTTTTCTTTCCTGTATTCTTCCACAGTCAGCCCAGCCTCGGCGGCCTTTCTTGCCTCGGTCTCTTTCCGCTTTGCTTTGGCTCTTTCAACTTTGGCGTGTTCCTTTGCCAGTTCTTCCCGAAAAGCCTTTTCTTTGGCTTCCAGTTCTGCCACAGTCTTGACGTATCCATCATTGATGACGTGGCTCCTGTAAGTAGCCTTAACGATTGCCGCCGCTTCTTTGGCGTTCTCTGCCAGAACATCCTCATACTGGACAGTGTAGTTATAACCGCCGCCCATGTATTCGTCATAGCTGTTGCGGGTCATGTGCTCAACTCTGTAAATCTCTTTCATTGTTCTATCTCCTTTTCTTTGCTCTTTCTGATTGTAGTATAGCATAAGTATTTGAATTTGTCAAGCCCCGAATTAATAAATTTTTCGGGGCTTACTATACAGGCCAATCTCTGTTGCCTCAATAGGATTCCCGTGAACATCATACAGATATTCTTCAAATCCCCACGCGCTGGTGAATACTGTGATAATCCAACCGCCGCATGCGGCTTCGTCTACTTCATAGGTATCTCTACGGCAGTATCCCTGAGCTTCCAGCTCTGCAATTTTTTCGTGCATCTTCATTTTTGTGTGTTCCCCTTTCGTTCTTTCTGATTGTAGTATAACACAGCCCGGGCAGTCTGTCAAGCATTTTTTCAAAAAAAATAGAGGAAGATTTTAACCTTCCTCAATGATAGCAAAGAGCTTTGCTGTCAGCACCGCATGAATGTCCCAGTATTCGCGATTCAGCCGGATTTTTTCTTCTTCACTCATGTTCGGAAAATTCCGAAAAGTGTTGTTGATGCGATTCAGATTGCAGCGCAGTTCAGTGCAGGACATTTCATTGTAGTCTCTCATTTTTTTGTTCTCCTTTTTTAGATTTCCTTGTGCTTCCTATCCGCCTGCTTGATGCGGGAACGGGCCTGCTTGTTGGTCACGTCACGGCGGGCATACTTCTTGAAGCTTCGCGCCCTCTGAAAAGTGTCACGCATTTTTTTTTATTCCTCCTTGTTCTTTCTGATTGTAGTATAGCACAATCGCCCGGGCTTGTCAAGCCCCTTTTTTTAATTTTCTTTGTAGCCGCTGATTCGGAGATTGTGGACAATGAAACCGCCGCACTCTTTCGCCGCCGCTTCTGCATCCCACACATAGCGATACGCGCCCCAATACCACGTTTCGCCCTCATACTCAAACGCGACAATAAACTCATACTTGTGCGCGTTCTCACTCATGTTCTTGATTTCCATTTTTTCAATCTTCCTTTCTTTGTTTCTACTGGTATTCTATCACATCACAATTAAAAAGTCAAGCATTTTTTTTTAGAAAAAACTATTGACATTCGCGCCGATTTGTGTTATAGTATAGTCGTAGCAAGGAAAGCTACTCCCGGGAAGTGGAGGGGGAGGTCGCCCAAATACTTTAATGATTTAGCGAATTAAAGTACGCACCCATTGTAACCGATTGCAAAAATCTGTAACTGCGCTGTAACTATTTTTTCGGGCTGTGGTGGGTGGGTGTCGGCTGTTTTTCGCATTAAAAAAATGCGCTTGTGATTAGAACACAAGCACATCTTTGGAATCAGCGCGGTCAGTGGAGAGGAAGCACCCGCCCACCACAAACACCTCGTGACGTTCCTCGGTCTTAATGACCGTGCGGTAGATTGCTGCGTGAAGCTCGGCAGCTTTGGCTTTGGCCTCTTTCCACGCTTTGCCGAAAGCCTCGGTATCCTCAAACTCAAAGCCAGCGACCTCATAAACAAACTTCTTCATTTTCTTTTCCTTTCTGGTGTTTGGGATTTTCCTTTCCCTTTCTGATTGTAGTATAGCATAGCCCGGGCGGTTTGTCAAGCATTTTTTTTGATTATTTCACAAAAATTTTCAGACTCTGGAAATACTCATATTTGTCAGTCGTAACTTTTTCTTTCAGTTCGACATACTTGTAGCCACCTCTTGCAAGGCATTCAAAGTAGAGCTTTGCATCATCCAGATTGTCAAATTCTTCCCAAACTTTGAACGCGGTTACGATGAATTTCATTTTTTTTACTTCCTTTCTGTTCCCTTTGTGATTTTATTATAGCACGGCACACTCTATTTGTCAATGACTTTCTTTTGTAATTTTTGTTTCTGTTTTGTAACTAAAAGTCAGTCCTTCCCCTCCCCTGCCCCGGTGCGGCGTCCCTCCGCCTGTGATTGTATTATAGCATTGCCCAGGCAAAAAGTCAAGTCTTTTTTCAAAAAAAAACAAGAGATTTTTCAATCTCTTGTTTTACCAGCAAGTGTGATTGTCATAAATCCCCATAGCCATTTTCGTAGCTCTGTAATCAGCATAAGCGTCGAGAATAGCTTCAAAAGACGAGCCGCCGCACATTGCGCTTCCGTAGGAATCAGTTTTCCAATTCTTCAGTGGCTTTGTATTCTGCTCACGCTTCCGGTCTCTCCGCGCACTTTCAGAAAGTTCGTTCTGGACTTCTGCGATGGACTGCAACCTATAACCCTCAACTCTAATGGGGGCATTTCTCTCATAAAAGTCATAATACATTTTTTATTTTCTCCTTTTCTTTTTCTTTCTGATACCATTCTAACACATGGATACCAAAAGAGCAACAACAAAATGGTTACAAAATTAAAAAAGTTTTGCGAGAGTTTCTTACACTCTCGCAATCTCTTTAGCAGGGGCGAAAAAGTCATCGGTGAAGAAGATGTAAACCGTTTCGCCATTGTTCGCGCTCTTGAGAGCTTTGGCGCACCGGGTAGCGATTTCCAGCGCCTGCCCGTAGGTCTTAGCAGAGTTGATGCAGTTATAGAAGTCATAGCCGCCCAGATGGATGGAGTAAGGGAAGCGGGAATCCTGCTTGTCATAACCGATAGTATACTTCAACATTTTTAATTATCTCCTTTTCTTTTCTTTTGGAGTTTGAGGGAAGCGGTTCGGCTCTTCCGGGCCATTCGGCGGGGCGCACACTTGGCTTCCCTCTCCCTCTTTCTGATTATACTATACCACAGCCCGGGCAATTTGTCAAGCTTTTTTTCAAAAAAAAATAAAAAAAAGTGAGGCCCCTGCTCACCATGCGAACAGGGGGTCATCGAAGGGGTTGGTCGCCATGTCGGCCTCGAAGGCTTCCCACTCTGCGAAGTCCTCCATCACATCGGCCCAGCGCTCCATCTGCTCGATAGTCTGAAAATTAAACATAACCTTAATTCCTTTCTGGTTTAGTCGGTTTTCCTTCCCTCTTTCTGATTGTAGTATAGCACAGCCCGGGCAAAAAGTCAACTACAAAATACAAAAATAATGCACAAAATAGGACAATAAAATTTGTACAGATTTGTGCGCATTTTCCTCTTGACATTTTGGTGGTGTGTGTGGTATAATTTTTCGGGCCGCCTGCGGGTAGTGTCGGCGGCCTGCTTTTTAATGTGTGCTTGCCTCCGATTCTCTGGGCCAGTCTGCCGCCCCCCTTGGACGGGGTCGCGCATGTCTCCCCTTGAAACCTTTTCTAAGTTAAGTTTATTTAACTCATTCTCTGTTCTATTCTTCAATTTGTTTTCTATTTCATTTTTCTTTCTTTCCTTCTTCTGGTTGTGCTTGCGCTGGCGCCTTGCTTGTCTTACGCCTGCCTTGCGCTTGCCCTTAAAGGCTGAGGCGCCAGCCAGCTAATACGGAGTATTAGCAATAGGCCAGCGCCTTGTCTCTCCAGCGGAGCACACTAATCTGGTTGTGCGCCCTGCCGATTTCCATAGCCTCACGCTTCGTGTTCACGCGGCGGCTCTTGTCGATGTAGTAGATGCCGCCAGCATACCAGACACCACACTCACCCTTGTAGGCTTTGATTGCCTGCATTGCTTCTCTTGCGGTCAGGCATTCGACACCTTCGGTCGCCACCTGCCACCCGGTCTTGTAGTTGACCGGCTTGCCGTGCCGGAGAGTCAGCCCGTCATTCTCGGCCAGCTTCTTGATGCTACGAATGTTAATCATTTTTTTTGCCCTCCATGTGCTGGGGTTCTCGACCCCTTTCTTGATTCTAAGATACCACAGATTGAGGCAAATGTCAAGAAAAACTTTTGCAAAAATAGAAAAAATTTTTATGCATTTCAGACGTATAACAATACATCCAGAATGTCGGGCCTAGGTCTCCCGCTTGTTAAATTTTTAACAAGGGGCGGCCACGGAAAGGCGAGTTAGGATGATAGGCGCGCTTTACTTCAAATTCTTTAACCTTCTCTTCTGGTAGGTTAATCATGTGATGGGCACCAATCCCATTATAACACAAGAACCCCCTGCTTGTCAAGAACTTTTTTTAGAAATTTTTCGTAATCTTTTTGTAACCCTACGGGTAAACGAGCGCTTGGGTCAACTGCAAAATGGAGTATTTGATTAATTAACTTTATTAATTAATTCGTCCTTGTCCAGTAGAGTGTGGATGAATAATGATGCGCAAGTCGTGAATAATTATGCAACGAGTCTGTGCTACTCTGTTGTGCGCGCATAGCGTGTAAAGGTGTGGCTGTCCGTGTAGCGCGGACACTCTGTGCTTGTTAAAAGTTTAACAAAGGTGCGACTTTACCGCTTTAGCGTGCTAAAGTTAAGTAAACAGGTTAATTAGTGCACTTTAATACTTTAGCGTGTTAAACAGGCGTGCTTCATTACTTTAGCGTGTGAAAGTTTGTTAAAAGTTTAACAAAGGTCTGCCACTCATGCACGCGAGCACCAATTCTATTATAATACACGCAGGCACGCTTGTCAAGAAAAATTTTAAAAAAAAATAAAAAAAATTTTTGCAACAAATAGTTACAAAATGGTTACAGTTAAAAGAAAATATTTTTTGGCAAGAAAAGTTACAGTGTGATGGCAGGGGGTTACAGGTTGGTTACAGTTTCGGGCAAAAGGTGCAAGTGGCGAAAGTGGTTACATTTGTGACGAAATTTTGTCACCAGTTTGTAACAGTTAAATTCGGCTGCGGCCGGTGGAAAAGGATGCGCTCATATATAAAAAAGAAAAACGTCATAATATATTTTATTAAAACTCCCGGGCATTTTGACGGGGTAGTGAAATGAATTCGCGCATGGCTTCAAAAGATTCTGGACTAAAGACTTAGTAGACGAAAGGTGAGGTAAGAACCCCCCCCTCTCACCCCCACCCCCCCCCTCTTCATTTTATAAATAAAGCACTCGCTGCCACCGGGTGGGGGGCGCGTTTTCGGGATTAAAAAAAATTTTTTTCTCTATTATATATATATCTGGCCAAAATCATCCACAAAAGCATTTTCAAAACGGGATTACGAAAAAATATAGGAAAAATAATCGTATTCCAATTATTTTTCCTATAATAAATATTCAATTCCCGTTTCCGAGTTCTTTCACCTAGTTAATTTTACCCATCCACTCTGCAAACAAATGTCGATGACAAAAATCGCCAGGTTTCTCATAACAGCAAAGAATGACTGTTTCAGCTCCTAATTTCTACAATTCTTCTATTACAAATTTAGGAGTCAATCCTCGTGATTCTAACTCTTTAAAATACTTCTTTTTAAACATATATTCATCAATATCATTACTTCTATATTGACTTAATAATTCCTTGCTTGGCGCAAGTATCTCTAGATTAGGATTCTTCCAATAGGTTGGCGCAAATCTTGTAATGCCTACAGCTTTACTTCCTATTGGAAAATTTCTCCAATTTGCAAAATAACTTGTATAAATTTTCATTTTTTAACCCATTTTGAGATAAAACTTCTTTTCAAGAAGTTTTATCTCAAAGTTTAGAACGAAGCTCACGAGGAATATCAACTCCAAGTTCATCAAGAACTTCTGCTGCAATAAAATATCTATCCATTTCAAAATTTGTAGGAGCTGCGCAAAGAAGTTGCTTGCCGCCATCAGTGATTAAAGTATAAAATTCTAATTCATCATTTTCCTTAATAGAAAGACGGTCGCGCATTCCCTTTGGAAAACTTACTCTACCCAAACCATCAATTTTTCTGGTAACATTTTCTTTAATAAGCTACATTTTTTTACCTCATTTTTTTTATTTTTTTCTAATAATATTATACAATTTTTTTTATAAAATTGCAAATTTGACAGCGAAAAATTTTTTTGCTAAAATATATGTATAAAGACTGGAGGCTTGATAGTTTGATAAAATTAGACTACACTCTTGAAAATCCAGAAGATAGAAATAAATTAGTTGAGCAAATCCTTTAGGAAAACCCAGAGCCAAACGAAAAATATCTGGAAATTTTAGCAGACTATTTAGTTTTATGTATGGAGAAACAAGAAAAACGTGAAAGAAAAATTCTAACTGAAAATCGAATGACCACTGTAGATAAAAGAGAAATTTCTTTTGAGGGTCTTGTTTCCCAATTTGAAAATGGTGAAGATGGCATATATAATTTAATAACAAATAATAAAGATATAATTTTTTAGCCAAAGGTTACAATTACAAAAAAAGATATAGAAGAAATTCAACCATTACGATAGTTAAAAGAAGCCATTAATATTTGGGAAGAAAAACAAAAAACCGCAACTGGCAAAGAAGCCTTTATTATTAAAAAGACTTTAATTGAATTGCGCAAAGATCAATATATAATCAAAAATACTTATCGCAAACCAATAACTCCAATTAAATTAATTCATAGTAAATAGCGTGTTGCATTAGATGGCTCGGTCTCTATTTCTTCTCTTGGAGAAATATCTTATTCAGGATTTACATTTCTTAATCCTGCAGTTTGTGAACATGTATTATGTAATTATTCAAAATTAAAAGAAGATAGTTGGGGCAATTTTGAAAATGATACATGGTATATGATTAATGATTTTGAAAATTTATGTGACAAAGCTTTAGCCCCATATCCACTCTATATGCGCCTTGTAGAATATAAAATTGATGGAATGTCAAATATAGATATATAGACTGCACTATAGACAGAATTTGGTATTAAACATAGTGTAGAATATATATCATCTTTATGGCGTAATAAAATCCCTAAACTTATCGCTTCTGCAGCAGAAGATGATTGGCTGACTTGGCACTTTACTATGGAGGAAAAAGGCAAATTTAAACGATGCAGTAGATGCGGTAAAATTAAACTTGCCCACAATAAATATTTCTCAAAGAATAAAACTAGTAAAGACAGTTTTTATTCTATTTGCAAGGAATGCCGAAATGCGAAGTCCAAGAAAAATGCGGGAACTTGAAAAAAGATGCCTTTGGGCAAAAATGGTTAATCTACTATAAATTTGGTAAAAATTTCGCGCATTAAATATTTTGGGTAAAATTAAAAAAGTAAATATAGCCTTTTATAAAAGATATAAAAGGAGGCGTTTTAATGCCAAAAACAAATGAACAAATGTATTGTGAAAAATGTAATCGAACAATGAGCACAGAGCAATTCTATTAGTCAAATAATCTTGAAAAATATCCTAATAGATATCTTAATCAATGTAAAAAATGTTTAACAATGCATGTAGATAATTGGAATCCAGATACTTATTTATGGATTTTACAAGAAGTTGATGTACCATATATTCCAGAAGAATGGAATAAATTATTAGCTTCATATGGTAAAGATAAAAGTAAAGTAACTGGTATGACAATTATTGGAAGATATTTTTCCAAAATGAAATTAAAACAATGGAGAGATTATCGTTGGAAAGATACAGAATTTTTACAAGAATTAGCTAATAATAAAATTGAATAGGCTATGAAACGTCAAGGTTATGACGCATAGCAAATTACGGAGGCTATTGAAAAAGCTAGTTTTTCAATTCCAGAAGGAGAATTAGAATAGCCATTACCTCCACCAGTTATTGACTCTGTTGAAGAAGAATTTGACGATTCTAGTTTAACTGATTAGTTAACAGAAGAAGATAAACTCTATTTACGTATGAAATGGGGTAAATCTTATAAGCAAGAAGAATGGATACAGTTAGAAAAATTATATAATGAAATGATGGAATCATATGACATTCAATCTGCGGGGCATATTGATACATTAAAGATGGTTTGTAAAACTTCTTTAAAAGCCAATCAACTTCTTGATATGGCAGATGTTGAAGGCGCGCAAAAAATGATACGAATGTATGATGTATTGATGAAGTCAGGTAAGTTTACTGCCGCACAAAATAAGACTGATTCAGGAAATGTGGTAGACTCAATTAGTGAACTAGTAGCATTATGTGAAGCAGATGGGTTTATTCCTCGTTATTATGTAGAATAGCCTAATGATAAAGTAGATAGAACTATTCAAGATATTTAGGCTTATACGCATCAATTAGTCACAGAAGAAATGAACTTAGGTGATTTAATTGAAAATGCTGTTCGTCAAATTTAGAAAGACAAAGAGAAAGAAGCATTACATGATGCTGAGGCTGCAAGTGATGATGACCAATTTGAAAGTGAATTGTTTGATACTGATAAAAAACAATTCTTAACTGACTAGGATTATACTGAATTACAAGATTTCATCGAAAATGAAGAAATAAATGATGAAGAATATTTACAATCTTTATTAAATAAAGAGGATATGATTTAATGGCTCTTCAAGAATTATTAGATTTATCTACACAAAAAAGAAAAATTGGTATTTCAGAAGAACGATTAAATGCAGTCAAACCTGTTATTAGATAGTATATAGCATATTGGAGAGAATATCCAGATATGTTTATAGATTTTTTATAGACAGGAGCAAATGGAACAATCCCTGATGGTGGTTTAAAATTTTATTTTTATTAGCGAGTTTTTTTACGTATATGTATGCGTTATCGTTATATATACGCAGTGTTTCCACGTGGTTATTCAAAATCATTTCTTTCTACTTTAATTTTAGTAATAAAATGTATTTTATATCCTCGTGCAAAATTATTTGTAACAGCTGGTGGAAAAGAACAATCAGCTAGTATTATAAAAGAAAAAGTTGAAGAACTTTGTGCACTTGTACCAGCTCTTGATAGAGAGATTGACCATAGACCTGGACGAACAAGAATTACAAAAGATTCTTGTATTTTTATGTTTAAAAATGGTTCATATTTTGATAATTTAGCCGCAAGAGAAAGTTCTCGTGGTCGTCGTAGACATGGTGGAGTTATTGAAGAGTGTGTTGGTGTTGATGGAGAAATTTTATCTAGCGTTATCTTGCCAACAATGAACGTTGATAGATTATGTATGGATGGAACATCATAGCCAGAAGAAACATTAAATAAGAGCCAAATTTATATTACAACAGCAGGTTGGAAAGGCACATTCGCATATAATAAATTAATTCAATTACTTGTTTGGATGGTTACTGAACCAGATAAAGCATTTATTATGGGTGGTAGTTGGCGAATACCAGTTCTTGTAGGATTATAGTCTAGAACATTTGTTAAAGACTTATAGCAAGATGGCACTTTTAATGAAGCGTCATTTGATCGTGAGTATGAATCACTTTGGTCAGGAACTACTGAAAATGCTTTCTTTAATGGTGAAATATTTGATAAACATCGAGTATTAAATCAACCAGAATATGAACATTCTGGGAGGTCTTCTATTCAAAGTTATTATGTATTATCTGTTGACGTAGGCCGTAAAGGCTGTGATACTGTAGTATGCGTTTTAAAAGTTACACCGCAAGCCGCTGGACCGGCAATTAAAACATTAGTAAATATGTATACAATGTCTGATGCACATTTTGAAGATTAGGCTATTAAATTAAAATAGCTATACTATCGTTATAAAGCTCGTTAGTTAGTTATTGACGGTAATGGTTTAGGTATAGGTCTTATTGATTATATGGTTAAACCATAGCATGACCCAATTACTGGAACAGATTTACCAGATTTTGGAGTTAGTGGTGGCACACAAGAAGATGCGGCAGAAGAGTATAAACGTTATAAAACAGAAAATACAGAAGAAGATGCTATTTATATTATGAAAGCTAATGCCCCTGTAAACACAGAAGCACATGCTAATTTTTAGACATAGCTTAATGCCGGTAAAATAAAATTTTTAATTGATGAAAAAACTGCAAAACTTAAATTATTAAATACTAAAAATGGTTAGAAAATGTCTGCTGATAAAAGGACAGATTACTTAAAACCATTTACTCTAACTTCCATATTAAAAGAAGAAATGGGTAATTTACGCGAAGAAAATGAAGGCGTAAATATTATTCTTAAATAGGCAAATAAAAGTATTAAAAAAGATAAAGTATCTGCTATTGAATATGGATTATTATATATTAAATATGAAGAAGAAAAAAAGAAACGTAAAAAGAAATTTAAGTTTTCTGATTTAATGTTTATGTCTTAAGGAGGCGACAAATTATGCGTTCTTCACGAGGCGAAATTGCTATTGAAGAAATTCTCAAAGAAGCAGGATTTCGATTTGAAGAAGAATATATATTTCCAAATTTAAGAAGTTCAAATGGTCGTCCCTTACGTTTTGATTTCGTGATATTTGATGATGATGGTAATATTGATTTTATTATTGAATATCAAGGCAGACAACATTATGAGCCAACTTCTAAATTTGGCGGTAAAAAAGGTTTTTATCAACAGCAATATAATGATACTAAAAAAAGAAGATTTTGTGCAGTCTAGGGATATAAATTAATAGAAATTCCTTATACTGAAGAAAATTTAATTTCTTATGATTATATAATGAAAAAAGCCGGATATTAAGGAGGGTGGAATTTTGAACGAAGAGTCTGTAAGACAAAATGCCATCCATGCCAAAGGTTTTGATTTTTATGACTCTAATACACCTTTATTAAATCTTCCAGAAGGCATTGTAGATGAATATGGAAAAATTAAAATTGGTGTTAAATAGTTGGAAGATGCTGTATTAGATTTAGGAACTTTAAGATTACCAAAATTACCATATTGTGATAAAACTGAAATAATGAAAGCTATCGTATCAAGAGATTATCGAAAATTAAAATTAATTTCTGATTTCTTTTATGCGGCTAGTGGCATATATCAATCTGTATGTAATTATTTCGCATTTTTATATAGATATGACTGGTATATTTATCCTGAAAATGTTAAAGAATCAGCTAAATCCGAAAAAGTTATTGAAGAATATACAAAACTTTTGACTTATTTAGATGGAACCTATATCAAAAAAATATGCGGGGATATAGCTCTTAAAGTTGTTAAATATGGTGCTTATTATGGATATATTATTGATACTCCAAAAGGCGCTTAGTTACAAGAATTACCATATGAATATTGTCGTTCAATTTATTCAGTTGGTGGTAGTCCCGCAGTTGAATTTAATATGGCATTTTTCGATGAATAGTTTAAAGATCTAGAATATAGAATGAAAGTTTTAAAATTATTTCCAGAAGAATTTGCAAAGGGTTATATGTTATATAAACAAAATAAATTAAATTCTGAGGAAGAATTTTTTAATAATTCAATTAATCCTATTTATAGAAGAAGAAGTGGTTGGTATTTATTAGAACCAGGTAGCACTATTAAATTTAATTTAAATGGTAGTGATATTCCTGTATTTATCAATGCGCTTCCTGCTATTTTGGATTTAGATGCGGCTTAGGAATTAGACCGCAAAAAGCAAATGTAGAAACTTTTAAAAATTTTAGTGTAGAAATTGCCAATGGATAAAAATGGTGATTTAATTTTTGACGTTGATGAAGCTAGAGATATTCATAATACTATTGTTAAAATGTTAAGTCGTGCTATAGGAGTAGATATTATTACTACTTTTGCCGATGTTGAAGCAATTGATATTAGCGATAAAAATACTTCTACTTCAGAAGATGATTTGGAAAAAGTGGAACGCTCTGTTTATAATGCATTAGGACTATCTCGTAATATTTTTAATGCAGAAGGCTAGATGTCTATGGAAAAGTCTATACTAGATGATGAATCTACAATGCGTAATTTACTTTTGCAATTTTCAATATTTTTTGATAAAATAATAGAGAAGAAGAATTCGAGTAAAAAATTTACTTTTAGATTTGTAATGCTTGAGACTACTCAATATAATTACAAAGATTTAGTAAAAGTATATAGAGAGTTAACTGCTAATGGGCAATCAAAATTCTTACCAGTTATCGCTCTTGGTCATTCATAGAGCTCAGTCCTTAATCTTGCATATTTTGAGAATGAAATTCTTGATTTACCAAGCTTAATGATTCCACCATTAATGAGTTCTACAATGAATGGACAAAATATTTTGGCCGAAAGAAGTCAAAGAAAAAATTCAAATTCTCAAACTAATTCAGAACCGGGTAGACCAGAAAAGCCCGATGATCAAAAATCTGAAAAAACTATAAAAAATTTAGAATCTATGAGTTGAGAAAGGAGGACTAATAAGAGAATGACTCATATTAGTATAAACATGGAGGATATGCCTGTTGAAATTCTTGAGTTTGAACCTGTTAATCCTCTTATTTCAAAATGTTAGATAAAAGTCTGTTATGTAGGCAATGAGCCTAATCGTAATAATAGTATTATTACTAAAGAAGTTGCGAAAAAGATTGCGCCTAGCATACCAGGATGTCCTATCGTAGGTTATTATGATGAAAAAACTGGAGATTTTGATGGCCATAATAGAATCATTGATATATCTAATGGTTAGTTTAAAGTAAAAGATACAACTCGTCCATATGGGTTTGTCCCAACAAATGCACGAGTTTGGTTTCAATGGTTTGAAGATGATGGAGTCCCTCATGAATATTTAATGACAGAGGGTTATATATGGACCGGCCAATATCCAGAATCTAAAAGAGTCATAGAAGAAGGTAATAATCAATCTATGGAACTTGATGATAATTTAATTAATGCCTATTGGACAAAAGATAATAATGGAAAGCCAAAATTTTTCATTATTAATGAAGCAATAATGTCAAAACTATGTATTTTAGGTGAAGATGTAGAACCTTGTTTTGAAGGTGCTTCTATTTCTAAAGTATAGTTTTCTTTTGAGGATGGCTTTAAACAGTAGTTATTCTCATTTATGGAAAAAATGCAAGAAATTTTAAGCAATGAAGGAGGAACACCA
>JAEEGL013626403.1_pt1 | contig 57098 bp, 51 predicted proteins | sample 9134231 | NCBI WGS metagenome assembly JAEEGL01 (sample SAMN16246548, study PRJNA631951) | gut metagenome | biome: gut microbiome; feature: rumen; material: fiber-attached | host: Bos | place: Iran: Karaj | collected 2018-10
CTCAGTACGGAGCTGAAAACGACCTCGCCACCGTCGCCGCCGGAGTCACCCGTTCGCCGTACTGGTACTTCTGGTGGGACTGAAGCGCGGCGCTGAATTAATCAGGAAGAATGAAGGGGTGGATTTTACGAAAAATCGGGAGGGTCTGAAAATGTCTGACAACAAAAAATCAAAGCCGATAAGGATTATTCTTACGGCCGTTTATGCTGTGGGAATTGCAATGACACTTTATTTTGGAATAAAGTGCCTTCTGCCGTCCGCGTCAGAACCAAACCCCGCGGCGATGATACCTTTCACGGAGAATGAATCCGCCTTTATCATAATGGCGTGCGGATTTCCGTTAATGCTCGCGTCGTGTCTCTCGGTGATATGGGCTTACGGGCTGAGAAAATCCGAAAAGCCCCGCCGCAATATTATCCTTGCCCTTATACCGGCGGTCATCGACGGCATTCCCTTTGTTGCGGTTGTCGGAATCGTTATTGTAATGCTTGTGGAGGGCTATCTGGAAGCTTTTGGAATACTGCCGTAACTGAAAGTCACGAATTCTGAATTATATTGGATTATAAAAATAATTATCGCATTTATTTTTTTTGGAGGAATGGAAAATGTCTGAAACAATGACAGGGCTGAAGCGCACGCATTACTGCGGCACGCTGAGAGCCGGAAACATCGGAGAAATTATCACTGTATGCGGATGGGTGCAGAAGCAGCGCGACAAGGGCGGTCTTATCTTTATCGACCTGCGCGACCGCACGGGAATTCTTCAGTTGACCTTTGACGACGCCACCGACAGGGAGGTATTTGAAAAGGCGAAGTCCTGCCGCAGTGAATATGTGCTTGCGGTAGTGGGAACAGTGCGCGAGCGTTCGTCCAAGAATCCCGAAATTCCCACCGGCGACATTGAGATTTCTGTCACCGAGCTGAGAATTCTCAATAAGGCTGTAACTCCCGCTTTTGAAATCACCGACAACTGCAAGACCGCTGAGGATATCCGGTTAAAGAACCGATATCTTGACCTTCGCCGTCCTATGCTGATGAAGAATATTCTCTTCAAGCATCAGGTCATGCAGGCTGCCAGAAGATATTTCTCCGACAACGGATTTATTGAGATAGAAACTCCCATGATGATAAAGTCAACTCCGGAGGGCGCGAGGGATTACATAATTCCCAGCCGTGTGCATAACGGCAGCTTCTACGCGCTGCCGCAGTCGCCGCAGCTCTACAAGCAGCTTCTCATGGTGTCGGGCTTCGACAAGTATTTCCAGCTCGCCCGCTGCTTCCGCGACGAGGATCTGAGAGCCGACCGCCAGCCCGAATTTACGCAGATCGACGTGGAAATGAGCTTTGTTGACGCGGTGGAGGACGTTCTTCCCGTTGAGGAGGGCTTTGTAAAATTCCTTATGAAAGAAACCATGGGTATCGATATCCCGCTCCCGCTGCCGAGAATCACATACAATGAAGCCATGTCGCGCTACGGCTCCGACAAGCCCGATACCCGCTACGGAATGGAGATAACCGATATTTCCGACATTGCGGCGGATACCGGCTTCGGAGTGTTCACATCGGCGATTGAGAACGGCGGCAGCGTGCGCGGTATCTGCTTAAAGGACGCCGCGAAGGTATACACCCGCAAGGAGATAGACAAGCTGGTGGAATATGTCAAGGGCATAGGCGCAAAGGGTCTGGCGTGGATACGCTGGGCGGACGAGGCTCCTACATGCACATTTGCCAAATTCCTTGGCGAGGGTCAGCTTGACGCTATCTTGGATAGAATGGGCGCTGAGAGGGGCGACGTAATTCTCATTGTCGCCGATAAGAATAAGGTCACTCTGCCTGTTCTGGGCGCTCTGCGCCAGCTTACTGCGAAGCGGCTCGATATAATTCCCGATACCTTCAATTTCCTCTTTGTCGTGGAATTCCCGTTCTTTGAATACAACGACGAGACACAGAGCTGGGACGCTATGCACCACCCGTTCACAGCGCCGCTTGACGAATGCATTCAGTACCTTGACAATTCGCCCGAAAAGGTCTACGCAAAGGCATATGACCTTGTGCTCAACGGCATAGAGCTTTCGTCCGGTTCAATAAGAATTACGGATCCGGAGCTTCAGGAGAAGATGTTTGAGGCGCTTGGCTTCACTCCGGAGCAGGCGCAGGAGAAATTCGGATTCCTCACCGAGGCGTTCAAGTACGGCGCGCCGCCGCACGGCGGATTCGGCATAGGTCTTGACAGGCTTGTGATGCTCATGTGCAAGGCTGAGTCGCTGCGCGACGTTGTGGCATTCCCCAAGGTAAAGGACGCCAGCGAGCCTATGACAAACGCGCCTCAGCCGGTTGACGACAAGCAGCTCGCCGAGCTTGGTATCGCTGTAATTAAAGAGTGATAATTCAGTAAATGTGAAATGCTGTGCGAAAGGAAGTGACGGGTATGTGGAAAAACGGAAGGCTTACGGGCGACAGGATATATCTCAGGGCTTACAAGACAAGCGACGCGCAGGCGCTTTCCGATATGACAGCCCGTGATGAGATCTACCGCACTACCTACAATATTCAGCGGGATTTCGACGTCAATCACGCCCGCTGGTGGATAAAATTCAACGCCAACTGCCGGCGCACCGGCACTTCCTATGAATTCGGAATATTTGAGAGCGGCAGCGACCGGCTGATCGGCAATATCGGAATTGTGAATGTCAACAGCCGGTGCAGGCACGCCACGCTTGCCTATTATATTCATCCGGACATGTGGAACAGGGGTATAGCTACCGAAGCTGGCAGGGTTATTCTTGAATACGCGTTCGAGAGACTTGATCTCAACCGCGTGAACGCTGTCTGTATGGTTGACAACGCCGCGTCAAGGCGCGTTCTGGATAAGTTGGGATTTGAATTCGAGGGCATAGCAAGGCAGGAGATAATTAAGGACGGCATTTTTTATGACGTGGCGCATTACGGACTGCTGAGTCAGGATTTTTATAAAAAGGAGAGCGTGATATGAAGCTGTTTAAGTATATCAATCAGGCTGGCGGAATATTAGCGGGTTTGTTTTTTATTGTAATGGTGTTACTTGTGCGAAAGGGAATTGATGGCAGGTCTTATTATGTAGTGGGGACATTGTTCCTTATTTTTTCCGCGATGTTTATAGTGACGGCGTGCGTGCTTATGTTCCGCAGTCTGATGTGGTATATCCGAAAAAGGCGGTTTGGCGCTTTGATTCGTCATTATACCTATGCGTATATAGGATTTTACGTTCTGCTGATCCTGATAGACCACATTACGATGGGAAATATAAGCTGGGCGCACAACATTTTCTATTCGTTTATGGGCGCAATGCTCGAACTGTATATTCAGGGCTACAGGCTGGAATTCAATAAACAAAATCCTGAGCCGGAGCCTGTCGCTGAACAGGTTTGACCCGTTTTATGGTCCGGAAAACCTGAATCCGGCTGTCATTTTTAATCAAAAATTAATCATAAAATGTATTTGAATGATTAATTTTTTGTAGATGACTACAAATATTAAAAAACATTTTGTATAAGTTTGACATTTGAGAATTTTAGGTGTATAATATGCCTGTGAGTTGATAAAGCTAAACGCTTATCGGCAACATCTGAAAAAATATCCGAAAGGGGTTTTACACATGCCAGCAAAAAAGAAGACAGCTGCCGCAGCTCCGGCAGAGGTTAAGGAAGTTAAGGAAGAAGTAAAGGCGGAAGCGGCTGCAGCCGTTGAGGCCCCCGCGAAGAAGCCCGCTGAAAAGAAGGCTCCCGCAAAGAAGGCTCCCGCTAAAAAGGCTCCCGCTAAGGCTGAAGTCAAGGCTGAGGCAAAGGCTGAAGTCAAGGCTGAGGCAAAGGCTGAGGCAAAGGCTGAAGTCATCATCGAGTTTGGCGGCGTACAGGTTTCTGTTGACGAGATCGTCAAGAACGCAAAGCTCACCGTCGGCGAGGACAAGGATCTCAAAATCTATGTCAAGCCCGAAGATAGCAAGGCGTACATCGTCGCAGGCGAAGAAGCTGTCGCTATGGACGTTTTCTTCTGCTGATTTATTTTTCGCGATTACAATTTGATTCAATAATTTACCGCGGCAGGTCGTTTCGCAAGAGTGACCTGCCGCGGTGTTTTTTTATTTATATTCTTTTGGCAATCTCAAGAGCGATGTAAAATTTATCCATGCTGTGATTAGCCTGACTCAAGCCCTCAACGCGGTATTCGTTTTCGGAGAGGACGTCGCCGGCGGATAAAAAGTCGTAAAGCTCCAGCCCGTGAAAGTCGCAGACCGCCTGCACGCCCGCAAGCTCCATCTCCACGGCAACGCAGCCTTCGCTCCTGCGAAGCGCCGTCAGCCCGACCGTCTCCCGCATGAATGCGTCGGTTGTCCATACTCTGCCTTCCATATACGGCAGTCCTAACCCGTCGAATATCTCCGCGAGCCGCGTGTGATTTTTGATTTCGATATAATCTGCTGGCGGCGCGTAGTGATAGGACATTCCCTCGTCGCGGTAGGCGTGGGTGGGAATGATGAATTTTCCTGCTGTCGCTTCAGCGTCAAGATTGCCAGCCGAGCCGAACATGATGTATTTCGTCGAGCCGATAAGCCAGTTTGATTCAATGCAGCACTGAGCCGCCATCGCCGAGCCTATCATGGAAAGATAAAAGCCTGTTTCCATGCCGTCGTGAGTGAATTTCCATATAGGCACGTCACCGTTGCAGGTGGTTATTACGGCGATTTTTTTGCAGTCGAAGGTTGCAAGAACTCTGTCGTAGATTTCCTTGGAGAAGGTGATGACGCAGGTATCGACAAGGTGCTTCTGCTCTCCGTAAAAGCTGCTGAACTTCGGTATAGGCGGGGTTTTGACGTCAAACGAATCAGTAATCATATCTTAACGACCTTTCTGCTTTAAATTTGTGATTAATCCGACTGTAACGCCGATCACCGCGGGGAGACATACGTCGTTGAATACCGAAAAGCTCGATGACGTGTCGGCTGTTATGGTCAGATGAATGAACCGCAGCGCGTTCCAGAATAATATGCAGAATATTGCCAAACAGAGATAGGTGATGATGTTTTTCATTTTTTCAGGTTCCTTTCAATAGTGATAAATTGATAAAAACATATTCAAAAAAATCTGCTTACAGACTGTCCATGCTCACGTCCGCAAAGCCCTCGCCAAAAATATCCTCCGCGTTGCAGATGATGACAAACGCGGTTTTGTCGATCTCCATAATGGCTGATTTGAGTTCGGAGATGCGGCTGGGCTTGAAGGCGCAGAGCAGCACATTCTTCGCGTTGTCGCTGTAACCGCCGGAGGCGCGGATATTGGTGACGCCGAAGTCAAGCTCGATGAGCTTCTGCTTGATGTAGTGACCGTCCGAGCAGATAATGCAGGCAACCTTGGAGGTGTTGCGCCCGTAGATAACCGCATCCATCGCCAGACTGCTGATATACATGGCGATGGCGGCGTAGAGTCCGTCGTTTATGTTTTTAAATACAAGCGTGTACAACGCGATAACGCCGAGATCGAGAAACAGGCACAGCTTGCCTATGGATATCTGTTTGAAGTGATATTTGAGCAGCCGCGCCGCCAGCTCCACGCCGCCGGTAGTCGTGCCGACCATCATCAGAATGCCCATGGCAAGACCAAGCATACCGCCGCCAATGAGACAAGCGACGAGATGATCGTCAATCGGCTTGAATTTCACAGTGTAGCCGAGCATGTCGATAAAGACCGAGCTTATCGACATGGCGTAGACCGAATCGATCAGCAGACGGAAGCCCTGCCGACGGAATCCTAAAATAAACAGCGGCACATTCATCACAATGACCGTGATACCGACAGGCACGGCGGGGATAAACCGATTGAGCGTCTGCGCCAATCCGGTGAAGCCGCCCATGACGATATTGTTGGGAACAAACAGCCATTCAAAGGCAAACGCGTAGATAAAGCTGCCTAAGGTAATAAGCAGCAGATTTTTGACGATACGCGATTTTTTGATTTTTTGTCTGATTCTTTTGATACTGAACACTCCTGCATTTTTTTATTTTGTCGAAGTATTGAAAATTTGTTTCATACGTTCTCCCGCTTCACGGTGGCTTTCTGATTCCTCATAGAATTCCTTCATCATGTCGCAGGGGAATTCACCGCACTGACCGCAGACTTCGATTTTTCTGTCACGGCAGCATTTCACGGGCTGACAAATATCGTTTTCCTGCCACTGAGTGTCCCTGCATGACGGGCATTTGCACTCTGTGTAATCGGTGCAAGCGAAGCAGTCCACTCCGCAGAAACCGAGATTTTTATATTCGGCTGATTGTGTCATTATATTTCACCTGCTTTTTTCAATTATCATTTATCATTTATCATTTATCATAGTATTCAAAAAGCCTTTCGTAAATCCGCCGTGTCTGCGCTTCATCACCGTAAGAAAGCGGATCATCGGCATAATTCAGCGTGATAAAAGGCTCAATGTTCATGACGCCGTCGGGCAGTTTGCCCCATAGTTCGTACATGCTTTTTGAAAATGCGGATAATTCTGTATCTTGATAAACAGAGCGAAGCAACTGTAGGAAACCTTTTCCGAAATCGTCGGGAGAAACAATCGCGTGTTCACATTCCGACAGAATGAATTCCGCGCTTTGCTCTGCGCCGTCGATACATTCCAATTCCCTCAGAAACCGGTTGTCGGGGTGCTTTTCAAGAACCGCGTCCAGCGCGTTGGCGTATTCATCGGCATAGATTTTTTCCGCGTCAAGACCTGCCTTCATCACATACGCATAGGGCAGAAGCGACTGTGTGACCATCGTCTGCCGTATGATTTGCAGCACGCGGAGTTCCCGCTTGATCATAATTTCGTCAAATGAATTGTCGCTGTGATATACGTCATTCACGCGGATTGCTTCGTCGATGTCGGTCAACCGCAGGGTGAATTCCGCTTCCCGCTCGTAATCGTCAAGCTGCTGCTCTCCGGCTTCCTGCTCCGTGCGGCAGACATAGTAGAAATTCTCCTGCTCAAAGACCGTGCCCGCGTCAATATTGCTCCTTTGCCGCCGCATGACGCTGCCGAATTCGGCTATGCTTTCGGGAATGACCGTGAGTCCGGTTTCCTCTCTGACTTCCCTGACAAGGGCGTTCTTCGGGTCTTCCCCCTGATGAATCCCGCCGCCGGGGAATTTGTAATATTTCTCGCGGACGCTGTAGACAAGCGCAATTCTGCCGCCGCTTACGATAATACCCCTTGCGGAAGGTCGGCGGAATGTCTTGGTGCAGTCCTCGTAGTCGTGAAGGTCGATTTCAAAAAGCTGTTTCATTTCAGAACCTCATTATATTCCAGCGCGAAGCGCTCCTATTATTTTTCATTTTTCAGTTTTAAGTTTTCAGTTTTCAGTTCACGGCGCGTATGCGCCGCGCCTCAGCTTCCCGCGCTTTCGTAGGCGTCGAGACCCTTGTGCCAGATGAAAAGGGCGACTGTGATCAGAAGGAGGGCGGCGACGACGGGGGCGAGAATGCTGAAAACCGGCTGTGTGTGCCGCAGGAGGTAGCTGGCGGGGTAGTAGGAAGTGAGCGCAAAGGGGGCGACATAGGTCACAAGTCCCCGCACCGCGCGACCGTAGATGCTCACGGGGTACTGCGAGAACTGGTGAATGTTGTACACTGTTTCCACAATGTGTCCGCTGCGCTTGGTCCAGAAAGCGATCGAGCCGAAAATGGTCTTGATGGCGACATAAATCAGCGTGCCGAAAAGTATCGCAATCAGCGCCAGCGGAATGTCGTACCAGACAAAGGGCAGGTCGATGTGCCGGAGCGAAGTGATCATCAGGGCGGCGCCGACAAGCAGCTTGCCGAAAGCGTCGATCTGAAATTCTTCCACCGTGACAATGAGCAGGGTGTTGATGGGACGGGTGAGGTACTTGTCGAATTCGCCCTTGCGGATCAGCCAATAGCTGACATTCCAGATATTGTCAAAGAAAAGGTGGTCAAGACCGTTGGGAAAGAGCGAAAATCCGTAGATAAAGAGCACTTCGTAATAATTCCAGCCCCGCAGACTTTCCACTCTGCCGAAGATGATAGCCAGAAACGCGATATTAATGCTCTGTTCTATCAAAAAACCCACAGCGCCGGTCACAAAGTCGATTTTGTATTCCATGAGTTTTTTCAGGTGAAGCGCCGCAAACATCCGTTGAAGCCTGAACCCTCTGTGTATTTCCTTAAAAAAATGCTTTATGCGTTTACTCAAAATATCCCTTCTTACTTATTTTATTATACGGCAGCCGAGAGGCGTTCTCAGCCTCCCTGTACGGAGACATGGCGGAGCGCCGTGGAGAGGATCAGCTTTGATATGATATAGAATACGATGACCCATGCGACCTGAACGGCAAGGCGGAGGGCTGTTTCAGCAGGGGAATACATTCCCATGTAGATCATAACGGGCGTGTAGCAGAGCGAAGCGAACGGCAGCCATTCGAGAACCTGCCGCAGAGCGCCGGGCATAAAAGCCAGCGGCAGCACGCCGCCGGAGAGAAAGCGAAGAATGCTTGACTTGATGATATTGAAGCCCCAGAGATTTTTGAGGAAGAACGCCATGAAGCCGAAGCACACGTTCATATAGAATGAGAAGAGATAGCTCATTGTCATACTGAAAATATAGAGCGCAAATGAAGCTATGTTGAAAGCAAAGCCGCCGTATGCGTTGAATTTATAGATTTCCACGCCTATAACCACCGGTGCGAATATCATTCCGAAGATGAGCAGCTTCCAGCCGATTTCCGTAAAAAGGAATGTGCTGTGAAAGCCGACCGGCTTGATAATGCGCATGGCGATATTGCCGTCCCTGACCTCCTCGCCGACGTCATAGGAGCCGTCGCTGTCGGTGAGGAAATTTGTCATAGCGGTGATAAAGAGGAATACGGTCATATCTCTCATTGTGAAGCCGTTAATCATGCCCTCGCCGGAGGAATTAAAGACGGCGAGCCAGATATAATACATAACCAGGCAATAGACGATGCTTCCCAAGAACCATGCTAAGAAATTAGACCGGTAAGCCATTGCCGCCTGAATTCCAGCCCGCGTAAACGGCAGGTAAGTACGCAGATATTTTTTCAATTGTTGCAATATAGGTCGGACCTCCTTGTGAATAAGTAGTAAAGAGGATAGAGGAAAGCGTGAAGCGTCAATAACAAGCGAGCGAAACGCGCTAAAAAATACAACGGGTTAAGGCGAATCCCAAAAGAGCATGGAATAAGTTACGCCTATACCAATTTACGTCGCAGCGCTATGCTTTTTTTCTACAATTTAAATTTTGTAATCGCCCTGAGCAGCGCTTCATTAAAGCAGTCAAAAGTGTGATTTGCCTGCCATTCCTCATAGTCGTAGGGAATGCCTATCTCGTCGAGAACTTTACGGAATTTTTCATGGTCGCTATGGAAGTGGTCTTCCGTGCCGCAGGTGAGATAAAGCTCCGGTATAATTCCCCGCTCCTTGACGTGTTTGGCAAGCTCGGTGAGTTCATACTCCGGCTTCCATTCCAGACCGCTTCCGAATGCCGACGTGATGTCGGTGAGAAGCTGCCTGCCAAAAAGCTTAACGGCTTCCTCTATGCCCTGAGACGTTATGGATTGCATATTTTCCTTTATGAAAAGACAGCCCGAGGAAAACGCCGCGCATTTGCCGTATTGCTCCGGCTTCATCAATGCGCATCTCAACGCGCCGTAACCGCCCATAGAACAGCCCATTATCGCCGTGTTTTCACGCTCGGAGGTTATATTGAATACATTACGGCAGATTTCCGGCAGTTCCTCCGTGATGTAGGTGAAGTAGCGGAAGCCCTGCTTCATGTCCACATAGAAGCTGTGTCCCGCGTCGGGCATTATGTATATCGTATTGCCGCCCATCGCGTAAGCCGGAAGCATGGAATAATCCAGCCAGCTTGCGCTGTCTCCCTTCAGTCCGTGCAGCAGGTAAACCACGTTGTACGGCTTGTCTGAATTGAGATTATTCGGCGTGACTATGGATATTGAGGAATCGTTCTCCAACACCTGTGAATACACAGTTCCTTTGAGTCTCATAAGAATCTACCTCCGTGTAAAATTATTCTCTATTTGCGTTTGACAGGTTGAAATTATGCCGTTCATCATTTATAATAAATGTGTGTATAATTTTTATATTATTATTTTGAATAAAGGAGAGTTGAAAAATGGGAATTATCAAAGCATTTACCGGCGCAACCGGCGGAGTTATGGCGGATCAATGGCTGGAAATGTATTACTGCGACAGCATTCCCGCCGGAATTTTGGCAGTCAGAGGACAAAAGCGCGTCAGCGAACGAAGCTCCAATACCAAGGGTAATGAGAATGTCATAAGCGACGGTTCGATAATTGTCGTCAATGAGGGACAATCCGCAATTGCCGTTGAACAGGGCAAGATCATCGGCGCATACACTCAGCCGGGGGAGAATGTGTTCCACGGCGGCAGCGCGAGCATTTTTTCCGGCGGCGGCGTGAAGGGGATAGGGAAGGAGATATTCAACCGCGTCGGCTTCGGCGGTGACGTCGCCATTCACCAGTTTATCCTGTATATCGACATGAAAGAACAGCTCGGAAATCCGTTCTCGGTGTCGTTCCCGATTTGCGTAAGCGATGACGAGATCGGGCTTCAACTCACTGCCACAGCGCGGGCAAGCGGCGTTTTCTCATTCAGGATAACCGACCCTGTGGCATTCTATAAGAAAATTTTCCGCGGCGCTTCCGGTACGATGCGTGTGAGCGACGTGCTGCCGCAGCTTCAGGCGGAATACGCAACCGCTATGATGGAAGCGTCGTCAAGACTCTTCGCCGGTTCATTGAGACTTTCGGATATGCCGGGGAAGGCGTCGAAAATCGCCGACGCCGTGAGCGAATGCATGACGGATAAATGGGTAGGTCTGCGCGGCTTCACAGTGGTTTCGACGGCTATTGACAGCCTGACCGTGCTTGACGCGGAAAAACGCACAATTCAGACCATTCAGCGCGACAAGATTCTCCGCGACCCCACAATGGCGGCTGCAACTCTGACCGGCGCGCAGGCTGACGCGATGAGGGACGCGGCAAGGAATGAAAGCGGCGGCGGCTTTGTGGCTGTGATGGCGGCGTACCCGCCCGCGCCAAATCCCGCTCCGCTCCCGAATGTGTCCGGCGTTCCGACAGCGAAGCCGTTGCCGAACGTTCAGTCCGCGCCGAAGGTTCAGAATATTTTCCTTGCTCAGGACGACGCTGACAAGCCTAAGCTCTGGTACTGCCCAAATTGCAAAAAATATCTCACATCAAAATTCTGCCCCGACTGCGGAGCCAAACGTAAGCAATGAGCGGCGCCGACTGATTATTACATTTCAAGCCTTGCGGTGTTCATACAGTGAAGTCAGTCCATTCAATGTGATTGTACTGCATAACGTCATCGGCAAATTTCATGCCTAATTTCTGATAGAACGGAACGGCGTTTTCGTTTGCGATAAGATAAACGGCAATATCCTTTTCACCGCCCGCGATTTCGTGGGCGGTTTTCATTAATTCCCTGCCGATTCCCTGATGGGTGTATTCGCGGTCTACGCCGAGATCCGTCACATACAGCCAATAGGCGAAGTCGGTAAGTCCCAGCAGCGCGCCTACTATTCTGCCGTTTTCGTCGAGCGCGGCAAGGCTTATGGATACGTTTGCCAGCAGACGGGGAATTCTCTCCTGAAACCGTTCCTTTGGATACTGTGAGCCGAGATCGGTTCTCTTCAAAAAGTCAATGTATTCCTCCGGCGTGAATCGGCGTTTTTCTATGATTATTTTTTCATTCATTAAATGCACCACCTGATTTTTTTGAGATCAGGCGCAGGCGTACAGGTTACCTGCTGCCTTCCTCAACTTCTCCCTTGTAGAGCCGTCTGATGATTTCTTCAATGTCAGCGTCCTTTAAATTCACGTCCTTGACATGGATAGTGCCAAGGGTGTAATTCAGAATTTTTTCCACAGGTATCTTGTCGGTGTTGAAATTCACCGTGACTGTAGTTCCCTCAATTTTTACCGTGAGGTCGCTTTCGTCAGGAGAATTGCCGCTGAAGGCTTCCTGATAATTCAGGGCGTTCAGTGATGATTTATCCACAGCCTCAAAATTAAGCTCTCGCATCTGACCGTACTTCTGTTTCAAATTGTTAAGGCTGCCGTCGTAGACCTTCTTGCCGTGGTCTATCATGACTATCCTCTTGCAGAGGGTGGAAATGTCGTCAAGATCGTGCGTCGTAAGAATGACGGTCGTACCCTCCTGCTGATTGATGTACGTTACAGCCTTGCGGATATTGTCCTTGACTACCACATCAAGTCCGATTGTCGGTTCGTCAAGAAAAAGCACCTTGGGATTGTGAAGAAGTGAGGCGGCAATATCCGCTCTCATGCGCTGACCGAGCGAGAGCGTTCGCACCGGCGTTTTGATGAACGGCTGCAGCTCCAGTACATCATCCAGAAATGCCATTTGTTTTTTGTAGCGCGCGTCGTCTATCTCGTAAATCTCCTTGAGCACGGTGTAGGTTTCGTTCAGCGGCAGATCCCACCAGAGCTGCGTTCTCTGACCGAACACAACGCCTATTTCCTTGACGTAGCGCTTGCGGTTCTTTCGGGGATCCTGTCCGTTGATGACGCAGCTTCCGCCGGTGGGTGTGAGAATTCCGGTGAGCATCTTTATCACTGTGGATTTGCCCGCGCCGTTTGGTCCGATAAAACCCAGTATCTCGCCCTTGTCAACGTGGAATGTGATGTCGTCCACAGCCTTGACGATCTCCGTCTTGGGGTTGAAAAGCGACTTCACGCTTCCAGCGAGTCCCGGCTGCTTCACGGTTTTTTTGAAGTATTTCTGTATGTTCTGCACATATATCATTCGTTCTGTTCCCCCTTTATTTTTTTCAATTATACCATTTAAAGAAAATCTTTGCAAGTGCATGGATATATTCTTTAGCATTTCTTTATAAAGTCATGAGAAGCCGACGAATTGACATTCAAATTAAAAAATCCGCACTGTCGGGGAATTGTCCTGACAATGCGGATTCTTTTTGATTGATAATTGACAAGGAGATTCTGATGAAATCAGCCCTTGACAGCGCCGTTGAGAACGCCCTTGACGATGTGCTTCTGGAGACAGAGGTAGAGGATAACGATAGGCGTGATGGTGATGACCAAGCTCGCCATGATCGCGCCCCATTCTACCTGACCGTATCCGCCTTGGAAGTACTGAATGACGATCGGAACCGTCTTGTAGTAACGGATACGCAGCACTAGATAGGGCAGGAGGTAGTCGTTCCATATCCACATGGTTTCCAGAATGCCGACTGAAATGATGGTGGGCTTCATGATGGGAAGCACCACGCTGAAGAAGGTCTTGATAGGACCGCAGCCGTCGATCATGGCGGCTTCCTCAATTTCCAGCGGCACCGATTTCAGGAAGTTGGTGAACATGAAGAGCGCCGTGCCCGCGCCGAATCCTAAATAGACAATCGGAATCAGGAAGGGCGTGTTGAGCTGGAGGATATCGGTGACCTTCGAGAGCGGGAACATGATCATCTGGAAGGGTACGATCATCGAGAAAAGGCAGAGATAATAGAATGTCTTTGTGTACCATGTGTTGACTCTGATGACAAAGTACGCGCACATGGAGGTGCAGAGCAGTATCAGAGCCACCGACAGGATTGTGATAATAAGGCTGTTGACCAAAGCTGAGAAGAAATCCATCTGGGTATTGACAGCCTGATCATAGTTATCAATACCGACAAATGACTTGTCGTCAGGAAGGTTGAATGGATCACGACCGATTGCAAGCTTGTCTTTGAAAGAGTTGATCAGCACCATGATCAGCGGGTAGATCCAGAAGGCGCAGATAATGGTGAATACAATCGTAAAGATAATGTCGCTTGTCTTGCGCTTTACCTTGATCTCGTCAGCAGATTTGATTCTGGTTGTTGAAGTATCCGCCATATCAGTTCGCCTCCTTGCTCTGGGTGAATTTGAGCTGGATAATGGCAATCAGACCGACCATCAGGAAGAAGAGAACCGCCTTTGCCTGACCGATGCCCTTCCAGCCGACGCGGCTGTAGAAGGTGTTGTAGATGTTGAGGGCGAGCATTTCGGAATTGTGGTTGACGCCGCCTCCGGTCAAGGTCAGGTTCTGGTCAAACAGTTTGAAGCCGTTGGTGATGGTGAGGAATGTACACATGCTGATGGACGGCATGACAAGCGGAATGGTGATCTTGAAGAGAATCTGCTTATTGTTGGCGCCGTCGATTCTCGCGGCTTCCTTGAGGTCGTCGGAAACGCCCTGTAAGCCCGCTACATAAATGATCATCATGTAACCGACCTGCTGCCAGACCATCAGGATCAGCAATCCGATAAAGCCGTTGACGCCGCTTGTCGTGAGTGTTTGTCTCATTGTTGCGAGTACACCGTTGAGCAGGATTTTCCAGATGGTACCCAGCAAAACGCCGCCGAGCAGATTTGGCATGAAGAAAACAGTGCGGAATAAATTAGTTCCTCCAAAATTCTTGGTAAGAAGAACAGCCACCATAAATGCGATGATATTGATTGCAATTGTGGAGACAATGGCGAAGAGTGCAGTGAACCAGAAGGAATTGGCAACAATTTCTCCTTCATCTGCTGTGAAAATCTGCATATAGTTATCGAAGCCTACCCATTCCAAATCGGTTACGGTATTGAACCTAAATAATGACATATAAATGCCCATGCCGAACGGAATGACAAAACCGATCATAAAAGCCAGCAGAGTAGGCAGCAGAAACAGACAGAAATACAATGGATTTCTTTTCATTATTTTTTCCATAAATAACCCCTTTCTTTTATAGAGATGGAGGGTACAGTGTTAGGTTTCCGATATCATTAAACAAAGAAGGGCGAACGGGCAAGCAAATGCCGTTCACCCTTCCATAAGGTTTAAACTACGAAATTATTACAGACGCCTTATGAGTGTAAGTCAAATGCATCACAAGCCTGTCAGATATTTTTTCGGCAAATCAGCCAAGCTTCTCGTACTCAGCCTTCCAACCGTCAACGAAAGCGACCTTGACAGTATCCCAAGTTGCATCGCTTGGATTTGCAGCATACGCAACCAGAGCAGAACCGAGATCATCTTTCCACTGCTGACCAGGAATGGTAACGAGATCCCAAGTAACGGTAGTCTTGCCAGCGGCAACCATATCAATTGCAACCTTCTCAAAAAGGTTGGTACAGGGCTTTGCCTTCTTGAAGGGGGATGAGAAGTTCATCTTGTTGGCAAGAGCGTCGGTGCCTTCCTCAGAAGTAACAACCCACTCAAGGAAGTCAAGTGTAGCCTTGATGTCTTCCTCAGCAGCCTGGCTGTTGACGCACAGGAAGTTTTCTGTACCAGTGCAGAGACCCTGGTTCTCTTCGCCTTCAACGCCGATGTAGATCGGGATCATGGTGAGGTTCTCGTCACCGAGTTCCTTAACGGCGCCATATTCCCAACTGCCGTTCTGGTAGAAAACAGCCTTGCCTTCAAGGAATTCAGATTCGCATGTGTCACCTGTTACAGAAGAGAGAAGAGCAGGATCTTCAGCGGCATCTGTGATATAGAGATCCCAGATGTTTTTGTAGTTGTCAAGGTAGGTACCCTTGATGGTCTTTGTGGTGGTGATACCGTCAGCCTTATACTCATAGTAGATGGGGATGTTTGCAAGATGGGTAAAGAATCTCCAGCTCGAAGAGGAATCCATACCTGCGCCAGTGAATGCGTCAAAGCCGAGTTCATCCTTGCGGGCATGAATGTCGTCTGCAACCTTCTTCAGAGACTCAAAGTTGGTGATATCCTCTACCTTGTAGCCAGCCTTATCGAGCAGAGCTTTATTGGTGATGATACCGTATGTCTCAACAACATAAGCAGCGGCGCGGATTTTGCCGTCGCTATCCTTCAGAGTGTAACCGTCGTTGGTCAGTTCCTTGGCATACGCTGTATCGGTGAGGTCATAAGCGTAGTCCATCCACTGCTTCAGCTCCAGCGGGCTGGTGACATGGAACAAAGTAGGTGCGTCTGTCTTGGCCATCTCGGAAGCGAGCTGAGTCTGATAGGTGTTTTGAGCCGCAGTCAGAACGTCAACCTGCACGCCGGTCTTCTCGGTGTACTGCTTGGCGAGATCCTTCCACTGCTGATCCTGCTCAGGCTTGAACTGCAGATAGTAAACATGACCCTTGCTTTCGTCAGCCGCGCCATTGTTACCGCCGCTCTTGCAGGATGCCAGACCGGTCAGTGCCGATGTCAGCAGCATTGCAGATGCAAGTAAGATTGCGATTCTTTTCTTCATGAGTAATACCTCCAAAAAAAGTTTTTGGATTTGCCAATCCCTCTTAAATTTTTGGCAAATCTTTTCAAAATAATCCGTGGCCTTTAATAAAGGGAGTCAATTTATCTCCGCGAGGGGTCAATTTTTCTCAGCGTGGAGTTCGTTTTCTTCCCTCCTTAAAGCTACAAGCATATGATAACACATCTTTTACAGAATTGCAAGCATTTTTTTAATTTTTTTGGAACAATAATATAAGTTCCGATGATATTTGTTAATAAAGCATAAACATGAGATTAATATTTGTGTAATGTGAAGCCTGAGATGTGAAATTTACAATTTGAATATTGAATGCTGTATGATATTGTGTTAGAATATTATACAAAATCAACGTATTTTCTTTGAATAAATCGAAAAATGACAGTTTATCAACAATTATAAACGAAAATTTTCATCATAACGATAATTCAGGAGTGATAAAGCCATGATAAAGCTGACGGAGCTGTTTTCTGCAATGAGAACGGAGGAAATGCCTGAATCAGTCGAGACGATTGACCCCGAACAGGCGTTGATAACCTCATTTGGCATTCTTACGCGGGGAAACGGATATGTAATAAGCAATATTGCGGAATGTCTGGCGGACACGGAGAAATTCTATTCCGCGCATGAGGATATTCTCACACGCAGGGAAATGAAATATTCGCCGGAGGTAAAGCCGTGGCTGTGCGTTATAGCCGCTGTGGAAGCGTCAGCCGAAAAGGGATTCATGCGTGAAATCGGCGTTGACTGCACTGCCGACGAATTTGGTGACGCGCTCAAAACCGTGCTTGAAGCCGCGGAAATCAGATTTTCCGACAGCGTGCTTGTCCCTGACAGACAAAAGAGCCTTACCGCGTGGGTAAGGCAATTCAATCAATATGCCGGACAGTTCGGCGTTACTCTGTATTTTGTCGATCTGTACGGCGAAAACCTCGCCATGGGAGCCGCGGGAATGGCGGATTACGCCGAGGCTGCCGAAATAGCGGGATTTGCTGGCGTCAGGGTGACATGCCGCCCCGAATGACGCTTTACTTTCTGTAAGGACAGTCAGTGCAGCGTTCCACCTGCAGCAGACATATTGTGGCGACTCCTGTTGCGCCGCCGAGAAAAAGTCCTATCATAAAACAAATCATTCCGTTCACATTCATACGCCTCCGAATTACTTTACGGTCTATACATATTATTTACTATCGTCGGATTTTTATACTTTGACATTAAAATGAAAAAGTTGTGTGGAATTATCAGACTGTATTTTTTTAAATTTTTTCAGCTCCTTTTTAAGATAAAATTTTCGATTCGTTAAATTGTCTGAAGTAATGACATTGTAAGCCTTGTATAAATACAGGGCTTTGTTCTTTTCATCTTTTTTACAACCCTGTACAATAAAGCATTTTTTTCAAAATTTGTCATAAAATCCCCGCTTTTCGCGTGTTATTCCTATTATATTATTCTGCAACTATTGAAGTTGCGAATGGTTCTGAGGGAAATATCTTAATTAGAATAAAAACGTGAAATTGTATCATTGATATTACAATTAAAATTCATAAAAAATATATTTTCTGCCGCATGATTTATGATATTATATATTTCATAGAAGTAAAATGACAGGAGTGTCTTTAGTTTGAGTGATTTTAAGGGATACGGCGGCGGAAGTGGTCGCCGGTTTAACGGGGATAAAAAAGGGGAACATCGCCCGCACCGCGAAAGTGATCCCCAATCGCGGCGTGACGGCGAATTTTCGGCAAATCAGGAAAACGTCGAAAAGCATGACAGACACAGCGATATCATTACCGGACGCAACGCCGTAACCGAGGCGCTTAAAAGCGGAAGACCAGTCGAGTCGCTGCTTGTTGCTCGTTCCACAGACAGCAGCGGTCGTTCGTTCGGTCAGATAATAGCTCTTGCGCGGGAATTGAACGTCACCGTCAAGGAGGTTTCACCGGCAAAGCTTGAAGCCATGTGCGGCGGCAGTCATCAGGGCATCGCGGCTCTGACGGCTGTTCACGAATACGCGGAAATCGACGATATATTTGCTCTTGCCGAGAGCCGCGGCGAAGCGCCGTTTGTAATACTCTGCGACGGCATAGAGGATCCGCATAATTTAGGCGCTATTATCCGCACTGCCGAAGCCGCTGGCGCTCACGGCGTTATTATTCCCAAACGCCGTGCGGTCGGACTTACGTGGGCAGTCGGCAAGGCTTCCGCCGGTGCGCTGGAATATATTCCCGTGGCGAGAGTGGCGAATCTTTCCGCCTGCATTGACGATCTCAAAAAGCGTGGTTTGTGGATATACTGCGCCGATATGGATGGGCAGCCGTGGTGTCAGGGTGACCTCACAGGCGCAACAGGTCTGGTTATCGGAGGAGAAGACAGCGGAGTCAGCCGCCTTGTAAAAGAAAAATGTGACGGTGTGCTTTCGCTGCCAATGCGTGGGAGTATTAATTCGCTTAACGCGTCGGTAGCCTGCGCTATAGTAATTTATGAGATAACCCGACAGCGCTGCGGCATTAAGGCATTCGGCAAGGCTGGCGATTAGCGTTTATTTCCTGATGCAAAGGGGAGGCAGGGAGAAATGGCAGAGGAATTCAGAGAGCCTTTTGTCAATCCGTATGTGGACAGTGAATCCGACGAGGCTCGGTTTTCCACATTCGTCACAATGGACGAAGCACATGAGCGTTGGAATAACGGTACATGGCAAGGCAACAAACCGGACTTTGAGCTGGATCCGGCCATGTTTGCCGGCGATCGCGGTCTGAAGCTTGACAAAAACGGCAAAAGCTCCGAAAAACCCAAAGAAAACCGTTTTGCGTTTGATTTGCAGAATGATATTATCAACGCGGATCAACTCACGTCGCGTCTCGATGACAACGCGTATACCGGCAATTACCGACCTGTGGGCAACATAGGCAGCACACTTTCAAACATCACTCTCGACAGACTTAAATACAACGCGCTCGCCGATATCAAGGAAGAATTGCCGGAAGATCTTACGTACCTTTACGGCGACGGCGAAGGTTCGCAATTAAAAAAGCGCGAGGTAAAGCTGCGTTCCTACAACCGCCTTGATACTCCGGTGGACAAGCGCCGCGCAGAGGTTGAAAAAATGCTTCCGGAAGAAAACAAGGAATCTCCTGAAGCAATCATGGCTGATATACGCAAAAGGCGTGAAATAGAGGACGCCAAATCCGGAGTAGACAGCCGTGCAAAAAAGAAATATCAGCGCCTTGGAATATATGACGTCCGCAGCGCCGACGGCTCGGCAGAGGATTTTTACACAGCGGAGGATCAATATGATATCGAAAGTATGACCGAACAGGGAAGCTGGAGAGCAAGCATTCCAGAGCAGGACGGTCTTGTTCCGGATTCGAGGGAGCTTCCGTATTTCGGAAGGTTCAGCCGCAAATGGAGCGAGATAGACGACGATGATCCGTCGCGCCCCGATATGCTCCGGCACACTGTAAATACAATTTATGAGGATAAGTCTGCCGAAAAAGCAAGCAGATTCCGTTCTAAAAACGGCGAAAGAGAGTATTACGTAGAAGACGATGAATTCGACCCGCACAACAGATACCGCCGTATGGAAAGATCACGCCGCAAGCTCACCGCTGGAAAGAACGTACTCAGCGACAGCATTATGTCCGGAGAATTCAATAATCCTTACGTTCAGATCAGCAACAAGCGGCTAAGGGATATCATTAATCACGACCTTCGCGGCCCGGGCAATATTGAAGCGCCTGAAGGTCTGACAGATCCCGCGCTTATGTACGAATGGAAGACTGGTTACAAACACGATAATTCAAAAGACGTCAATTACGCTCAATGGATCGAGGAGCAGAGCCGTCTTGCGGATATGGCGGAGCAGTCGCGTTACCGCGGAAGCCATCGCACCGGACGTCCCGGAGCGCATATTCAGAGAGAAAAGCCTTATGGCAGCGAGCGGAGATATCCTGGCGGCGAATACAGGAAACGTCAGCGTCAAAGCCAGAGGGAAGACATGCAGGAGCAGCTCCGCCGCGTCACGGAACAGGGTATTTCTGACGGCAGGGAGATTATCCGGCTTGAGCAGAAGGCGCGTCGTGAGGCTGAACAGGAAATGGCCCGCCGAATGGAAGAGGAACGCCGTCGCGCCTACGATCAGCAGCGTATCGCATATGAACGTCAGATGAGAGAATACCGTCGGCAGCAGGAGCGTATGATGCAAGCCGCGCAGGCGCAGGGTCGCGCACAACGTCCATCTGATTCTTCGCAGCCCGACCGTAACAGGGTGGCGCGACGCAGAGAGTCCGCCGGTCAAAGGAATGTTCCTCCAAAGCCGCAGTTCGGTCCGCTCGGATTTTACACTCCTAAGCCTGAACCGACAGGGGACAGGACGGCAGGTCGTAGGGCTGATAAGCGCAAATAGATTTTTTATTATTTTATTGTTTTGATGATTTTATGATTTTATGATGTAAATTTGCCGCCGCATTCAGTTGCAGCAAACGGAGGATAAATATGGGATTTGAAGATGATTTTGACTACAATGACGATTTTGAAACTGACATAGCAGACCCCGACAATATGGACGGGGGTGAACAGCCAAAAAAATTCAGCCGCAAGGAATTGCGTGAGGCAAAGAAAAAAAATGCCGAGAAAACAGCCGATCTCCCCAAACATAAATTAAGTTTTTTCAACAGGCGTGAACGTCTGGACGACAATGACGAAGCTCTTACTGAGGAGCATATGTTTGATCCGGCACGGACGACTATGGTTTCCGGATCTCGTGACCGAAGCAGCCGCAGTATGAACAACTCGCCTGTCAAGAACGCTGAATCGGAGTTCTCATATCTTTTTGATCCGGTTGACGATAACGAGAGCGAGGACGACGTATATCCCGAAAAATCAATATATTCTGACAGCGATTCCGCGAAAGAGCTGCTCTCAGGGCTTTCATACGACGGCAGCGACGAAGATATGTCAAAGGATTTCGACAGGTATTTTGAGGAACATTCAAAACCGGCAAAATCGCTTTTCTCATTCAGGAAAAAGAAAGAAGCGGAATCCTCTGCTGAACCGGATGAGATTCAGGTTCAGCCTGAGCCGGAAAAACCTGAACCGGCAAAGCCTGTTCCGATCAAGGTCACTCCCAAAAAGGCTGTTTTGCCCGATGAGGAATCGTACCTTCCAGAGCTTCGCCCCGATTCGGTGTTTACCGCGCAGAATAAAACCCCGCCCGTACCGGAACCCGCTCCGGAGCCTGTGTCTCAGCCGGAAGATAAAAATGACCCTCCACTTCCCCCGCTTCCAGGACAGTCAGAATCACAGAATAGTTTCAGCAAATCATATGGCAGAGAACCGTATGATAATTATAATAATTACGACAGCAATTACAGCAATTATAACCGTGACGAGGATGACTATTACATGAACAGCGATAACGATAAATCAGCACAGGATTATGTGCCTTATAGCAATGTATACCAGTCATATCCTATGACTGCTCCAATGGCTCCAATGGCTCCGATTGTTCCAATGAACCAGATGATGCCATGTCCGGTTGTAATGCCGAACGCGGGACAGAATCAACCCACAAATATGCCGATACAGACGATACCCATTCCGTACCCAATGCCAATGCCTATGCCAATGCCGATGTACGGTCAGTATCCCTCCTATCCGCCGCAGTATCCGTATCCACCCTATCAGCAGCCGCAGGAGCATTACGAAAGAAAATCTGAAGACCGCGGAGAAAGCCGCTATGACGACCGCTACGATGAACGTGACGAACGTGACGAACGTCGTGATTCACGCCGCGGCGGACGCAGATTCAATGAACACCGCCGCAATGATGACAGAAGATATCGGAACGACAGGTACAACGACAGATACGACGACAGGCGCGATGACAGGCGCGACGACAGATACGACGACAGGTATCATGACAGGTACGACGACAGGTACGACGACAGGTACGACGACAGGTACGACGACAGATACGACGACAGGTATCACGACAGGTACGACGACAGGTACGACGACAGATACGACGACAGGTATCACGACAGGTACGACAGGTATTACGACAGGTACGATGAACGCAGGGAAAGAAGATTTGACGAGCGCAGAGAGAGAAGCTTCGATGACCGCAATGAAAGAAGATTCAACGCTTTCAGGAACGATGGTTACCGCACGGAAGACGGCTCTCATGGAATTCCCCAGCCCCCATATGAGCCGCCATATCGCAAGCAGGAGGACTTTCCTCAGCCAATCCGTCAACCATCGCCGCCAGAGCAGCCGGCACCGGTATACAACCAGCAGACTACTCAGCCGGTAGCGCCTGTTTACACGCCGCAGACCGTTCCTGAGCCTTTGAACATTTCTGAACCCGCGCCGGAAAAACCGAGTTATACGCCCAGTCCTCTGGTAAATTTTGACTTTAACTTCCATAAAAATACAAATAATTCAGATAAGCCGGATAACGGCGGTTCAGATGAAAAGAAACCGGAGAAATCCGCTTCGGGAACACGTGGATTTGAGAGTGATTCGGGAAATAATCCACTTGGCAGCGACGGATTTGATAGTGACCTCGGCAGCATGGATTTCGACAGCACGGATTTTGACAGTGACGGATTCGACAGCGACCTCGGCAGTGACGGATTCGACAGCGACCTCGGCAATGACGGATTTGACAGCGACCTCGGCAATGTCGGATTTGACAGCGACCTCGGCAATGACGGATTTGACAGCGACCTCGGCAATGACGGATTTGACAGTGACCTCGGCGATATGGATTTTGGCGTAAACGATTTCAGTGGTCGGTCGGACAATTCGGCAGACAACAATGAGGAAGACGATTTCGGACTCGGATTCGGAGGCAGATCCATATCCACCCCGTCTTCTACCTCGTCATTTGGATCCGGAAACGGTTCCGCGGCGGGAAATTCCGGCGGCAGATTTAAAAAGAGAAAGTGATGCTTTGAAAAACGACATTTTAAAAAAGATGTCGTTTTTCCGTACTGTAGATACTTAAATTGAGATATTTACCGTAACAATTAATCCGTATTATCAGGAGGTTAATTCCGTTGAATTATAACGACGACAGCGTACACATCGGGGTAAAAAAACGAAAACCCAAACCTGATCATATTTCTCACATCATAGAGGCAATGCCGATTCCGAGCGCGTGGAATATCAGTCAGCCTGTGGCTAAGGGCAAGGGAAATCTGAGACTTACCAAGGGTGTGATACGCTTTGTTAAGCTTGATATTTCCATAGCTGACAGACTGCCGCGTGAAACTCAGGAATATGTTCCGGACGTTTCGCCTGTGGATTTTGATCCCGCCGACAGAATACTCAAAAAAAATCAGAAACGCAGCGTTCACAGCCGCGAGAGCAATATTGACCTGTTCGATCTGGAAAGGCGCATCAAGTCCGATCGTTACGTGGACAGCGGAAGATTTTCCGGCAACGGCGACAGAAGACTTGCGGCTTCCAAATACCGCAGCAGAAAGGACGCGGAAAGAATCCGCGCCGATCTCAGCAGCATGAGCAAACGCCTGAAATTCAATTTGTTTGAGATTTCCATTATTACCGCGTTTCTCGTGACAGTCGATGTGCTGCCGAATGCAGGCGTATATCTGCCTGGAATATGCACGGCTGACGGATTCACGATGGTATATCTTCTTATTTCACTTATAGGACTTGTTCTGGCTTCGATTATTTTATTCGCTGATTTGAAAGAGGGTATAAGGAGTCTTTTTTCAAGAAGCTTCAGCACGCTGACTACATTATCCGTTGCGGCGTCGGCTGAGATAATGCATATAATTTATATGCTTGCGGCTTATTTCATTGCCCAGAAGCCGGTATACGGCACATTTGCCGCTCCGGTATGCGTTTCGCTGCTGATTTACACCATAAACCGTATGATACACACATCGCGGATTTCTCACGGATTTGCCTTTACGTCCAAGAGAGGAATATACAGCGCTGTAATGTCGGCTGACGACAGTCCAATAGCCGCCGATCTCAGACACGCGTCCGGCGTAAGGAGCGCGAAGATAGCTTATGTGGTACGCACTAAGCACCTTTCAAATTATTTTTTCAATGCCTGCCGTGAGGATAAATCCTCATTGATGATGTCGGGACTTTATCCCGTTATTCTCATAGCGTCCGTGGTTGCGGCTGCAATCGCGGCGGTGAGGGGCATTTTTACGGACAGCGATCCGGTCAATGTGGCGTTTTCAGCGCTTTGCTCGATTCTGGTCATAGGCGTTCCCATAACGGGAATGCTCAATCTTGAAGCTCCGCTCGCACGCCTTTCAAAACGTCTCAGACGCAGCGGCGCTCTTTTAACCGGCTGGAACGCCGTGGATAAATTCGGCGGAACCGACGCTTTTGCCATCAATACTACCGACCTCTTTCCCAGAGGCAGCATACGTGTTCGCAGGAGCTTTGCAATAAACGATATGGAAATAGAGGAAATTACTTCGATTGCCGCTTCGGTGCTTCTTGGTTCGGGAGGCGCGCTTGCGGAGGTATTCGGCGAGCTGATACGCGACGACGCAAGGCTCAGGCAGCGTGTGGACAGCATTACATATGAAACCGAGCTTGGCATTTCCGCGTGGGTCAAGGATAAGAAGGTCCTTATCGGAAACGCAAATATGATGAGGCTCCATCGCGTGCTTATTCCGGGTGGAGGACTTGCGAGACTCGATGAATTTGAAGCCATGCGTAAGAATGAATGCTACCAGATGTTATATGTCGCCGTCAACAACCGTCTTATGGGAGTGTATATGCTGGAATACAAGGCGGCGATGTCCGCAAGGAACGCCATGCTTCAGCTCATAGAGGAAGGCACTGGAATAATGATCTACACCTGCGACGCGAATATAAATATAAATCTCATAAAATCGGTCTTCGGCATACCGCCGAGATTCATCTCGATATTGGATAATGAGGGCAGCCGGATTTACGATTCGGTTACATACAGGGTAACGCGTTCCCAAAGTGCGCTTATAGTTACCGACGGCACTCTACGCGCCCTTTCCGATGTGATAAGGGCAGCCGTTGTGCTAAAGGACACCGAGGGCGTGAGCGTGACGATACAGGGGATATGCTTCGCTATGGGACTGATTTTTGTAGCGGGACTAAGCTGTATCAGTCCTTATGCTATTGACTCAATGGAGATCCTGATAATGCAGCTTATATTCCTGCTTCTTTCCACGGTATCCATACTCAAGGTGATAAGATTATAAGGATATAATGTTATAACGCAATTAATATTTTGGAGTGAGACAGATGAATTCAAAAGAGATCATAGATAAATACGACGGCGCCGTCATAGGCAGCTATGGCAGGCTCGGACTTGCGCTTGAATCCGGCGGCGGCGCGCAGGGAACCGACGCCGACGGTAAAATATACATCGACTTCGGAAGCGGCATAGGAACAAATTCACTCGGCTATGCCGACAACGAATGGGCAGACGCGGTAAGCGTACAGGCTCACCAAATGCAGCACGTTTCAAATTATTACTACAATTCCACAGCCGCCGAATTTGCCGAAAAGCTCACCGAAATGACCGGAACCGATAAATTATTCTTCGGCAACAGCGGCGCGGAGGCTAACGAATGCGCGATAAAGATCGCCCGCAAGCGCTCCTTCGACAAGTATGGCGATAAAGACCGCACTACAATTATAACTCTTGTCAATTCATTTCACGGCAGGACGGTCACCACTCTTTCCGCCACCGGACAGGAGCATTTCCACAATTACTTCTTCCCGTTTACGCCGGGATTCAGATATGTGGAAGCCAACAACATTCACGCTCTCCGCGAGGCTATCGACGGAACCGTATGCGCCATTATGTTTGAATTCATTCAGGGCGAGGGCGGCGTGAATGTGCTGGAACAGTCATTTGTCGATGAAATTTTTTCCATAGCAAGGGAGCATGATTTAGCCACGATATCCGACGAGGTTCAGACCGGAGTGGGTCGCACCGCAAGGCTGCTTGCCGCGGAGCATTTCGGCGTGAAGCCCGACATTGTTACACTTGCCAAGGGACTTGGCGGCGGTCTGCCGATAGGCGTATGTCTGACAAGGGGAGAATACGCGGACGTTCTTACTCCCGGAACCCACGGCTCCACATTCGGAGGAAATCCCGTTGTGTGCGCAGGCGGACTGGTTGTACTGAAGCGTCTGTCAGATCCGGAATTCATGGCTGAATTGCGGCGCAAGGCGGAATATTTCAGAAAATCCCTCACTTCGCTGCCGAAAGTCAAAAGCGTCAGCGGTCTGGGTCTTATGCTCGGCGCGGAGCTTGACGGAATTGCTGCGGGCGACGTGCTGAAAGCCGCTCTGAATAAAGGACTGCTTGTGTTGACCGCCAAGGCAAAGCTGCGCTGCCTGCCTCCGTTGACAATTACCTATGAACAGATCGACGCGGGCATGAAAATTCTACGCGAGGTGCTGAGTGAGCAATTCTGAATGAAAAACAGAAAAGGGTGAATGGATATGAATACTTCCGCCATCAGACACAGAAGCACCGCCGACATGTGCTATTGCGCCGACAGCGACACGGCTGTGATACGTCTTTGTACAGGCAGGGATATCACACAGGCGTACATTATCTGCGACGACCCCTTTATACACTGGCTGAGAAGGCAGGAAAGCTGGGACGGCACGAAACACCCTATGACTCTTTGCATGGAACTCAGCGAGCATCTCATATGGGAATACAGGACAAAACCGCCATACAAACGGCTGCAATACTATTTTGAAGTGAGCGACGGCGATAAAAGCCTGCTCGTCTACGACAACAAAATCTGCGACCCAGATATTCCCGACAATACCTCGAAGCATGCCTTCAAGCTGCCGTGGATGAATCCGTCCGACATAATATCTCCGCCGGAGTGGGTTAAGGATACGGTGTGGTATCAGATAATGCCCGACCGCTTCTGCCGTGCTGGAGAGCCGGACAAAAGGTATTTGGAATGGGGAAAATTCATGCCTCCGCATCACGGGATTCACGGTGAATTCTACGGCGGCGACTTTAAGGGCGTAACCGAGCGGCTGCCTTATCTGCATAAATTAGGGATAAACGGCATTTATTTCACTCCGATATTCCTTTCCGACAGCTACCACCGCTACAACACCTTCGATTACAACGTGATAGACGGTGTTCTGGGAAGCGAGGACGATTTGAAGGAGCTTGTCCGTCACGCACATTCTCTCGGAATACGCGTGATGCTCGACGGTGTTTTCAATCACTGCGGTACTGAGTTTTTCGCGTGGAAGGACGTTCTGCAAAAAGGCAGGGATTCGGAATATTACGACTGGTTCTTCATCAACGGCGACGACCTCAACCAGAAGCGTTTCGATACCGCGGACGGCAGATATTTCACATTTTCATTTGTCGGACTTATGCCAAAGCTCAACACAAACAATCCCGAAGTGATAAATTATTTCCGCGATATCTGTTCACGATGGGTGAGGGAATGGGATATCGACGGAATCAGGTTTGACGTGGGCGACGAGGTTTCCCACACGTTCCTGCGGGAGCTGAGGCGCACGCTCAAGCCCATCAAGCCGGAGCTTTTCCTGCTGGGTGAAATATGGCTCGATTCGCTGCCATGGCTGGAGGGCGACGAGTACGATTCAGTCATGAATTACCCCGCCTACGACTGCGTAAATGACTTTAACAGGGAGCGCGGACTTTCATCGGTTGACTTCATGCATTCGCTCAACGCCTGTCTCGCCATGTATCCCGAACAGGTGACGGAAGTGCTTTTCAACTTCATCGACACGCACGACACCATACGCGTTTCCGAGGAATGCAAAGGCGACGTCGATCTGCTGCTGCAAAAACTGTCAATGCTTTTCACACTTCCCGGAACGCCCTGCATCTATTACGGCACGGAGATCGCTCTGAGGGGCAGGGAAAAATGGGAAAACCGCAGTTGTATGCCTTGGGACATGATAGACAGCGGCGAATACGATAAGATTTTCAGCGATGTCAGCAGCCTTATACGTCTGCGCCGCGAATATCCTCAGCTTAAAGGCATTTCCATGGAATTCATTCATTATGGGAATAATCCGAGAATTCTCCATTACCTGAGAAGCGACCAAAACGCGGGCAGTAAAATTGCCGTATGTCTCAACTGCGGCAGCGAGGATTTTTTGTTTACAGCACAAGGAAAGGTGCTTTTCAGCCGCCTTTATGACAACGGCATTATGAAGCCGCAGAGTACGGTGATTTACGAAATCGGAGGGTGATACCATTTCTGATTGAACTTATGAAAGGAGGCTGACGGAATGCCGATATTCAGCCACAATTTTTCGGGATTATTATTAGGCAAGCTGAAAAAGAAGTACGAACCGGATCCGGAACCGCTTGTTATAAAGGATTCGCTCGGAACATTCATACTTACCGACTCTGGCAGGAAAAACTCATATTGCGGTGAGGTTGAATTGCTGGGCATAAGCGTTTCGGTGTATCTGGAAACCGACGGCAATGATGAAAAAACCGCTTTTGCCTCGCTGCAAAGCCTTCGCGCATTTGTCAAAAACGCCGCCGGCTGGGACGCGGAAATAAAGCGGTTTGCCGCCGACGAATTTGCCGGAAGGGACGGAACCATTGAAATATGGGGCGACTGCGACGGCAACAACGAGGGCGAGATCATTTCAAAGGACGAATTTATGCGCCGCATCAGCATGAATTTTATTCAGTTCTACAAAGACGGCAGTCTGTTTTTCGACTACGACCTTGACGATATGTTCACCGACCACGGTCTCGGCATTCACGCCAACATCTCCGGCAGCATAGAATCCTGCGCCTTGTGGGGCTGAAGCGCGACGTGCCTCTGTCATTGACAATTGCTGAGAACAGGCGGCAGTGTCTTTATCAAAATTCATACAGACAGGACTTGAAATAAATGAATGAAAGCAAAAAGACAAAAATTTTCATAGACGGCAGCGAGGGAACCACCGGACTGCGAATTTATGACCGGTTCAAGGTGCGCGATGACGTTGAGCTGCTGTCCATAGACTATGACCTGCGTAAGGACCCGCAGGAACGCGCACGCCTTATCAATTCCTCAGATATTACCTTCCTCTGCCTTCCCGACGCGGCGGCAAGGGAATCAGTGTCGCTCATTGAGAATGAAAACGTTCGTATAATCGACACATCCACCGCGCACCGCACGGAAAGCGGCTGGGCTTACGGATTCCCCGAATTGTCGGCGGCGCACAGGAATGCCATTCGCGACGGCAAGAGAGTCGCCGTTCCGGGCTGTCACGCCACGGGCTTTATTTCCGTTGTTTACCCGCTTGTCGCCGGAGGAATACTGCCTGAGGATTACCCGATAAGCGCCTTTTCGCTGACCGGCTACAGCGGAGGAGGCAAGAAGATGATAGGGCAGTATTCAGCCACGTTCCGCGAGCTGGAGCTTGACGCGCCGAGGGAATACGCTCTCACCCAGCAGCACAAGCACTTAAAGGAAATGAAAGCCGTCACAGGGCTGAAAAGACTGCCGCTCTTCTCTCCCATAGTCGCCGATTACTACAGCGGAATGGTCGTTTCCGTTCCGCTGTATACCGATTACTTTTCGCAATGCAAAAATCCAAAGGAACTGACTGAATTCTACGCGGATTATTACAAAGGCGAGAAATTCATCGCCGTTGACGAAACAAACGGCGCGAACCTCTACGGCGGAATGCTCGCAGGAAATACACTCGCCGGCTGGGACGGTCTGAAAATTTACGTCACGGGCAATGACGAGCGCGTTGTGGTTTCGGCTCAGTTCGACAACCTCGGCAAGGGCGCTTCCGGCGCAGCGATTCAATGCCTGAATATCATGCTCGGCTGCGACGAAGCAAAAGGGCTGGAAATATAATTCTATCATGATAAGGAGATAATCAATTATGAAAAAATCAAAAGCACTCATCAGACTGGCAGCGGCATTCATGGCGGCGATCATGGCACTTTCGCTCTGTGCATGCGGAGACAGTAGGGACAACGCTGCGTCCTCAGGCGAGTCGTCAGAGGAAATTCAGCTTACCGCGGAGCAGCAGGTGGAGAAACTTCTGCTTGAGGAATTTGAGAAGAATTACGGAGATAATCTGGAGACATGCGAATTCAGAAATATCAAAATATTCACCGCTGAGGAAATTGCGGAGGATGACGAACTGTTTTCCAATTATAATTTTGTGGAAACCGACATTGTCTTTTCGGCTTCCTATGACCTGAAAGCACCCGACGGCAAGGACGTTGCGCCTCTTCTTCCGGCAAACGGCGAGGAGGATGGTCAGTGGGTCAGAGAAAAATATGTGTGCGGCAATCTCACGCTTAACGCCAACGGCGAATACGAGCTGGATAACATTGGCACAGGATTCTGAGCTTTGGAAAATTATCCACACTCTATAAAAAAAGAAAAAACTATCGCGAATATTTCAGTGCGGAGCACTCTGCAACCACACACTACATATTCTTTAAAAGGCGGTGCTTATCAAATGGCAGAAATCAATCCCAAGATTCTGAAATTCAGGACATTAGTAGAAGAAAGTCCGAACATCGTGTTTTTCGGCGGAGCTGGCGTTTCCACCGAGAGCGGAATTCCTGACTTCCGCAGCAAGGACGGTCTTTACAATCAAAAGTACGATTATCCTCCCGAGCAGATTCTCAGCCGGACCTTCTTTGACAGAATGCCGGAGGAATTTTATCGCTTTTACCGCGACAAGCTGAATTCTCTGAAATACGAGCCTAATATCACGCATTACAAGCTCGCCGAGCTGGAAAAGCGTGGCAAGCTCGCCGCGGTAGTAACTCAGAATATCGACGGTCTTCATCAGAAGGCAGGTTCAAAGAGGGTTCTGGAGCTTCACGGCAGCGTACTGCGTAATTACTGCATGAAGTGCGGAAAGTTCCACAGCGCTCAGGAGGTATTCGGCAGCAGGGGAATTCCGCACTGCGAATGCGGCGGCGTAATCAAGCCGGACGTTGTGCTGTATGAGGAATCTCTTGACAACCGCGTTATAGAGCAGTCCATCAACGCAATTTCTCAGGCGGATATGCTCATTGTGGCGGGCACTTCTCTGACGGTTTATCCAGCAAGCGGACTTATCAATTATTTCCGCGGGGAAAATCTTATTCTCATAAACCGCGACGCGACTCCCTACGACGGCAAGGCGGATCTTGTTATCAACGAAAGTCTCGGCAAGGTATTTTCCGCTATTTAAAAAAATTCGTTAATATACGATAATCAGAAATATATTATATATTTGGTAAGCAATTTTTTTTATTTAATAAAAAAACATGTCCTATTGCGGTTTCTATCATTTTTCACTGTCAACCTATGGAAATGAATATCCAAAAATAAAGGTCAAAATATAAAAAAATACAAAAAACATCTATAAAAAAACGTAAGTATATGATATAATAATTTAATAATAATATATTCGCGTTATCTAAGCGTTAAAGGAGATAATTTATAAAATGTCCGTCAGAGTTGGAATGGTCAGTCTGGGCTGTCCGAAAAATCAGGTGGATGCGGAGCTTATGCTCGGTCGTCTTGCAGACGCGGGGTATGATCTGGTTGAGGACGCCGCTATGGCAGATGTTGCCATAGTCAATACCTGCGGCTTCATAGAAAGCGCAAAATCAGAAGCTATCGAGGAGATACTGGAGCTTGCCTCACTCAAAAAGGAGGGAAGAATCAAAGCCCTGATAGTTACCGGCTGTATGGCGGAACGCTATCGTGACGCGGTTCTGGAGGAACTGCCTGAAGTTGATGCGGTAGTGGGCATAGGCGCTAATCACAGAATCGCGGAGATATTGGAGCGTATTTCAGAGGAAAGAGGATTCGGGCTTTACGGTGAAAAGGAAGAACTTCAGATGTGCGGCAGGCGCGTCCGGACAACGCTGCCTTTTTACAGTTACCTCAGAATAGCCGACGGCTGTAATAACAAATGCGCGTTCTGCGCGATACCTGAGATACGCGGCAGATTTCGTTCCCGTCCTATCGAAGAGCTTGTGGAGGAAGCAAGTCAGCTTGCTTCTAAGGGAGTGAGGGAGCTTACGCTTATTGCACAGGATACCACAGAGTACGGCTCGGATATTTACGGCAAAAGAATGCTTCCGGAGCTGCTTGTCAGGCTTTGCGGGGTGGAAGGTCTGAAATGGATAAGGCTGCTGTATTGCTATCCAGAAAAGATAACCGACGAGCTTCTCGACATTATCGCTGCTCAACCTAAAATCTGCAAATACATAGATATGCCCATTCAGCATTCAAGTGAACATGTGCTGAGGGCTATGCGACGTCCGGGAAGCAGGGATTCGCTCACACGCCTTATAGAACATATACGTGAGAAAGTGCCCGGAATAACGCTGCGAACAACGCTTATGGTTGCTTTTCCGGGTGAAACGCAGGAAGATTTTGAGGATCTTGTAAGCTTTGTCCGCGAGATAAAGTTTGAAAAACTCGGCTGCTTTATCTGGTCGGCAGAAGAGAATACTCCCGCTTTTGATCTTCCCGACAGGGTTGACGCGGAAACCGCCTCCATGCGCGAGGCTTCTATAATTGACGAACAGTCGCGTGTCATTGACAAGTGGAGTGAAAGTATGACCGGCAGGAAAATCGAGGTCATGACCGAAGGCTTTGACCGGCTGGCGGAATGCTACTACGGACGTTCTCAGGGAGAGGCTCCTGAAATAGACGGCAAGATATTTTTTGATACGGACGGCAGAAAGCTCCGTGCGGGTGAATTTGTAACCGTTGAGATAACTGATTTTATGGACTGTGATCTGGTCGGACGGCTCATATAACTCGTATAAAATATTTTAAGGGGAATGATGTATGAATCTTCCGAATAAACTTACGCTGCTGCGAGTGCTGTTTATACCCGTGGTAATGGTGTTCCTTCTTGCCGACGGAATACCCTTTCGCTGGCTCATCGGAGGTCTTTGTTTCGGCGCCGCCTCGCTGACCGACATGCTGGACGGCAGGATCGCACGAAAGTACAATCTTGTTACCGACTTTGGAAAGCTGATGGATCCTGTCGCGGATAAAATGCTTATAATGTCCACGCTGATATGCTTTGTGCAGGAGAATATATGCGGAGCGTGGGTAGTAGTAGTGATTCTTTTTCGTGAATTTCTTGTCACATCTATGCGCATGATTGCTGCGGACAAGGGCAAGGTCATCGCGGCTAATATATGGGGTAAAATCAAGACCGTGACTCAGATGATTGCTCTTGTGGGAGTATTCTGCGGCAAAGCCTGCGGTGAATTCAGCTTTATTCCGTCCTTTGCGGGTCATTGGCTCATGATATTGTCATACATTATGCTTTACACTGCTGTCGGTGCGACCGTATTCTCAGGGATAAAATATATGTATGACGCACGTGAATTCTTCCGCGACGCATAAAAAATTATTAATTAAATTAAATGAAACACTTGTTTTTTTGATTAAGTTGTGTCAAAATAGATAGGCGATAAGAATTTATTCATACAGTGAAAGGAGAAAAAACCAAAATGTCCGATTTTAAAAAGGATTTAAACACTGACGCCGAAGATAATGATGAGGCTGTAGAGGCATTTGACAATTTCGATATGTCATCCGATGAAACGGAAGCATCAGAAGCAAATTATACTTCTGACGAAACGCAAGAGAACGTAGAGAACAAAGCGGTAGAAGAAGCCGAAGAAGCTGAGACGGTAGAAGAAGCCGAAGAAGCTGAGACGGTAGAAGAAACCGAAGAAGCCGAGACGGTAGAAGAAGCCGAAGAAGCCGAGACGGTAGAAGAAGCCGAAGAAGCTGAGACGGTAGAAGAAGCCGAAGAAGCCGAGACGGTAGAAGAAACCGAAGAAGCCGAGACGGTAGAAGAAGCCGATGAAGCCGAGACGGTAGAAGAAGCCGATGAAGCCGAGACGGTAGAAGAAGCCGAAGAAGCCGAGACGGTTGAAGAAGCTGAGACGGTTGAAGAAGCCGAAGAAGCCGAGACGGTTGAAGAAGCTGATGAAGCCGAGACGGTTGAAGAAGTCGATGAAGACGATTATCTGGATTACGACGATTCGCCGCGTCCTAAAACAATTGTTTCGGGCAAAGCAGCGTTAATAACCATGCTTGTGACGTGTTTTGTCACCATAGGCTTAATAGTTGGAGCAGTATGGATGGGATTGACAGTAAAGAGAGATATCGGAGTAACTGTAGCATCGTTTTCTGACCGCTTCAATGCCTGCAATACGAATCAATTTGCTCTCGGAGCAATGTTGGGCGCGGATCCTGTTTCCATGAGCGATGAGGAATGTTCATTGAGCGAGGAAGACATAGCCGCTCTCAAGCGTGGAAATACAATATCAAAATTCAACAATATGCTTAATATTAAAGCCGACATACGTCTGGGCAAGATAGTTTCCATGGATATTACATATGATCCGTCCGTAAACGATCAGGTTAAGCCAAGCGTAACGTGCATATTGCTCCTTGGAAATGTAATGTCGGGATTATCTGACGGCATTAAGAGCAGTGACAATGCTTTTATAACTGCGTACACAGCATTAGTGGAAAAATGCGTGCCGGCTCCTAAGAAAGGCAGCGAGGTGTATGTGTATAATTCCGAGGACGGAATAGCTCTTTACGCTTGTTACAGCAAGATGGCGGAAACCGGTTCTTATTCCGATGTAACTTACCGTATTGAAAGCCAGAATCCGGATTACATCAACACCGAAAATCTTGATTTCTCGTGGCTTCCGTTTGATTTTTCTTCTGATAAAGCCAAATCATCTGAAAATACCGCATCTCCGTCAGATAAATAATTCTCAATAGTTATCATTAATTTTTCTCCATTAGATTTTTTCTGATATGCGCCCTATGTTTCCGACAATGAATCATAAAAACATTATCGGAAATATAGGGCGCGTTTTTTATTTTACTCGTGAAAAAACAACCAGAGACCCGATCTATCGGATCTCTGGTTGTAATGTTTCTTACAAATTTTTCATTATCCTCCTGACGGCGGAACGTAATTATTTATTGATTTTCCGCAAGCTTTTCAAATAATTCATGAAGCTGTGGATAATCCTTTTTGAGAGAAATCAGCCTGCCGCCGGAATTCATGAAGCAGCTTGTCGTTTCCCCCTCAGAGCAAAGCTCACCGGAGGTTTCGTTTGTCATACGGTAGGAAAGAGTAAGTCTGGTTCCCGTGTATTTTAATATACTGACCTCGATTGCGACAATATCCTCAAATTTTACCATTCGCCTGTACTGGCATCTGACCTCGAATATCGGCGAAACAAGTCCGCTTGCCTCAAGTTCGCTGTAACGGATGTCAAGCTGACGCAGAAAGTCAATGCGGGCTTCCTCCATCCAGCGTATGTAATTGGAATGGTGAATGATACCCATGCGGTCGGTTTCGTAATACTGCGCCGTGTGACGGTAGGGATTGATTGCTTTGTTCATCGGCTGCCGTCACGTCCGTTCGGCTGCGAAACGCTCATTCCAGGGGCTGTCTCGAATTTAAATACTATCTCGTGACGCTGTTCGAGCGGCTCCCATAATCCCTGCGTGCGGCGCACAACGGGATTGCCGTCCTTGTCGTAAAGCATTTCGCCGTCAGGTGAGGAAGCTGTTTTTCGCACGCGGCGGCGCATCATGACCGGCTCTCCGTATTCATTATAAAGAACCTCTTCGTTTGGAGCCGCTGCCGGCTCACGCTGCGGTGCGGCGACTCTCTGAGGCAATCTCTGCTGCGCAGGCGCGGAACTCTGTACAGGAACGGGAACGGAATTCTGCATGGGCGCTGGCGCGAACTGTTGAGCCGACCGCTGTGGCTGTACCTGAGCGGTCTGTGGAAACGGCGCCGGCTGCTGAAACTGGACAGGCGTCGGCTTAGGCACGGGAAATCCCTGCTGCGCCGGTACGGACTGCCTCGCGCCCATCGCGCCCTCGCTGCGACCCTGCTGAAGAGCGGCTGTAACTGCCTTTTCGCGGTCGCGCTGGGCTTCGGCGCGCACGGTGTTCTCTACTTCCTGCATACGTTCAGCCTCGGCGAACTTTCTCTCTGACTCCTTGCGGCGGTTGTTGATGATGTATTCGGCAAATCTTACGCACGCGTTGTTGTACCTGCTCTTGGCGTAAATGCAATTGATAAATATTATGAAAAACGCCAGCAGCGACACTATCTGGCTGACAGTAACCACTATTTCGTCAAATTGAAAATACTTTCCCGCCGAAACGCCTACCAAAGCGGCAATACCTATGAAAAAAAATATTATAGTTAATACATAGGACGATTTTTTGAAGTCATTGTTCACAGTAAAGCTCCTCTCCACAAAATCCGATTGCTGTACAGCTTTCATTATACAACACATTTCAAAAATTGTACAGTATATTTTAAAAATTCTACAATTAATTTTTACATAATTTTTGTATTGCCACGGAGAGTTCCGCGAGCTTATCCATACTCAGAGATTCAATGCGCGAATTCGGAGGAATATCCGCGTCAGCCAAAGCCGTTGCCGCCTGTTCCTTTGAAAGAAAGCCGCCTGACGTGAGCGAATTGGCGAGCGTTTTGCGGCGCTGGGAAAATCCCGCCTTTATCATGGCGAAGAATATTTCTTCGTCGCCTACGTCGTATTCGGGTTCGGGCAGGATATCCATGCGAATTACAGCCGACGTGACCTTTGGCGGCGGCATGAAGCTGCCCGGGCTTACGCGGAAGAGCATACGCGGCTGGGAATAATAATTTATTGCGACGGTGAGCGCTCCGCTTTCACGGCTGCCGACGGGAGCGCATATGCGGTCGGCGGCTTCCTTCTGCACCATGACGGTGACGGAGCTTACAGGCAGCCTGCTTTCAAGAAGAGCCATAATAATCGGAGACGTTATATAATACGGAAGATTTGCACAGACGGCTACGTTCCGGCAGTCCGCGAAATTGTCATTTATAATTCCGGCGAGGTCGAGACGGAGCGCGTCGCCATGAATTACATTCACGTTGGAGAATTCGGCAAGCGTTTCGTCCAGCACAGGAATGAGTCTGTCGTCAAGCTCGATTGCGACGACTTTTTTTGCGCGTCTGGCAAGCTCGGCGGTCAGCACGCCAATACCGGGACCTATTTCCAGCACGCCTGAATCGGCGTTTGCTCCGCCCATTTCAGCCATTCTGGGGCATACCGAGGGATTTACCAGAAAATTCTGTCCCAAACCCTTCGAAAATGAGAAGCCGTGCCTTTGCATTATAGCTTTAATTGTACCTATATCCGACAGTGACGACATTTTTCAACCCCATTTTATGAAAATTTTAGAAAATAGAAAAACAGAAAAAACGCTCGCTTGTGTGGCGCTGCGTCTTAAAACGGGCTTGATGCGAGAATCGGGAGTCCCGTCTGCATTCGCCTGACCCCGTTGCACATTTGGCGCGAGAATCGGGAGTCCCGTCTGCATTCGCCTGACCCCGTTGTATTTTTTGGCTGGTTTCGCTCGCTCGGCTTCGCCTCGCTTGTGTGGCGCTGCGCCACCCCCCGCTGGTGGCGCTGCCCCATATGCACTAACTTAATGTTGACATAAACATTTCCATATGCTATAATAAGAGTAAAGTATAATGCTTGGAGGTATAGAAAATGGAAATGATAGGTGTTGCAAGTTTGCTTAGAATGATGCCGGAAGGTTATGAAGAAGCGTGCTATTCAACTAAAGCAATAGTAAGAAAGCGAGATATCAAAGACCCGAACGATCTTATGATGCTATCGCTATTTCATCTGTTGACAGGATGTTCACTTATTGAAGTGAGCGAAATATCAAAGTTAGCAAAGCTTGGCGACATCAGTGACGTTGCTTTTATGAAGCGATTCAGCAATTGCAACGAATGGTTTAAATGGATTTTGACAGCAATACAGAGTTCAACATCGGGAGTCATTCAATACACTATTCCCGACTGTCTCGCAAAATACAGAATATTGGCTGTCGATGCATCTGACGTAGTAGAAAAAGGTGCGTCTGGCAGAATATTCAGATTGCACTTTGCTTTGGATATAGGAAAGATGCATGCTGCCATATATAAGATTACCAGCAATAGCGTGGGCGAGCATTTACGCAACTTTGATTTATTGCAGGATGATCTTGTTATAGCAGATCGCATATATTCCTCAATAACAGGAATCGAATATTGCCTCAGCAGAAAATGCCAGTACATTGCACGTATGCGAGCGAATAGTTTCAAACCATATGATTCAAACGGAAAACAGCTTGATCTCTTATCCATAATGGGAGGGAAAGATGACGGCGAATTATATGCGTTTATGAGGAAAGAACGTGGAGAAAACGCAGGACAACTTTTACCCGTCAGAATATGCTTTAAGCGGAAAGATAAAGATGCTTTGGATTCCACTCGCAAAAAGATGAAGCGCAAAGAAAGCAAAAAGCAGACTACTATATCTCCATCCACCTACAAATTTAACGAGTATATAGTAATGGCAACATCTCTGGATAGCAGTATTTCATATAAAGAGATTATTGAACTATACCGATTCAGGTGGCAGGTCGAACTCTACTTTAAGCGTCTTAAAACGATTCTTGGCTATGGGGAATTACCTAAAAAATCCGAGAAAAGCATCTTCTCTTGGCTTAACGGAAAACTAATGATTGCATTATTAATTGAAAGCATTATTGGCAATGCTGATTTTTCCCCCTTCGATGACTACTATGAGGAGTATATGGAGAGAAACGAAGATGGTGAATCTGATACTGTTGAGCAATATTGCTGATCCCACTGCTGTCATAAGCAACATGATTTCGGGGCTTCAAGTTGAAAAACGCAAAAAGAAACGACCTTTACAAATGACCACTATATTAAGTTAGTGCATATGTGGCGCTGCCCCCAAACCCCTGCCAGGAGGAACAAGTCCCCCTGGACTCCCACGCTCGCATTCGCTCGCTTGTTGGGTGCTTCGCGCTTCATTTAGCGTGCAAGGTATTCTTTTATCTCGTCGAGCCCTTCAACACAGTCATTATACCCTAACCAGTATAACTCGCCCAGCTTTTCCAGATCCGGCTCTACTCTGCCTACGTTTACAGGCTTGGACGGCGCAAGACGCAGCAGCCTTCCGTGCCTGTGCAAAAGCTCTATCTCCTCGCACTGACGGTTATAGCGGCGGTTGCTCTCTATCAGCTTCACGGCAAGCAGCGGATAGCGTCTGTAAATGCGGAGCGCGGGAGAGATATTCGTCTCCTCCTTGCGGAATTGCGGGTCACGCGTGCGTATGACTATGATTTTCCTGTACCCCTGCTTCATAGCCCAGCGGTATGGAATCGCACAGGAACAGCCGCCGTCAAGGTATGGCGTGCCGTTTATCATTACCATGGGCGAAATGAACGGCATCGTAGCGGAGGCACGCACGCCGTCCATTAAATAATCTCCGCACCTGCCCTTTTCAAAGCACGCCGGCTTCCCGCTCAGACAGTTTGTGGCAACCGCGATGTAACGCTGCCGGGAGCCTATGAATCTCTCCATGTCGAACGGCTCCGATATTATTCCCCTGTCCTCGGTGAGAAAGCTCACGTCGAGTATGCTGTGGCTGTGGATAAGCGCTCTTGCCCCAACATATCGGCTGTCGTGCCTGTATGTGAGATTTATCCTCGCCGAGCGTCCTATCTGTCCCGAAACATAATTCATGCCTCCTAAAGCGCCTGCCGATACGCCTATGACACAGCTGAGATTCAGCCCGCTTATCATCATTGCGTCAAGAAATCCTTGCGTGTATAAGCCGCGAAACGCGCCGCCCTCCAGCACAAGACAGCCCTCCGTAATTCTCTCCGAAGCCTGCCCCGCTGGAATTTCATCTATTCTGGAATAAACCTGAGCCATGTTAATTCTCTTCTTCCTCCTGATTTTCTTCTTTTTTATCTTCCGGTTCTTCGATTACAAACACATGCCCCGAAAGCGGCGCTATGCCGACGGTGACGCTGCACGGCATTGTTCCGTGCGGATAAGGCGAAATCTCCTGCGGCTGATTGTGAGTGAGTCCGTCGCCGCCGTATTCGGGCGAGTCGCTGCACATTATTTCTCTGATAATTCCCTGATGCGGGAGTCCAAGAATGTATTTGTACTGCGGATTTGTCGAGAGATTCAGCACTACGGCGACTTCCTGACCGCCGCCGCGCCTTATATACGCAAAAATGTTGTTGTAGTCGTCCGTGCGGTCTATCCACTCGAAGCCCACGCCGTTGTAATCCATCTCCCACATCGATGGATACCAGCGGTATATCTGGCTCATCTCGCGGAAGAACGCCGCGAATTTTGAATTGTACTCGTTCTGAAGCTCGTACCAGTGGATTTCCTCTGTAATCTTCCACTCGTCCAGCTGTGCGAATTCATTGCCCATGAAGTTCAGCTTTTTCCCGGGGTGAGTGAACATATATACGTAGAGCGCGCGGCACTGAGCGAATTTCTGCTTTGTGTCTCCCCACATCTTGCCGAGAATCGACTTCTTGCCGTGTGAAGATTCGTCGTGCGAGAAAGGAAGCAGGTAATTCTCGGAATTATAGTAGTCCATGGAAAAGGTGAGCTTTTCGTGGCTTCCGCGCCGGAAGAACGGGTCAATCGCGAAGTATTTGAGCGTGTCGTTCATCCAGCCCATGTCCCACTTGTAGTCGAAGCCGAGGTGCCAGTGGTCGGAATAGCGTGATGTGACGTTGTAATACGTGCTGGAATCCTCGGCAATCATCATTACCTGCGGGAATACCGCGTGAAGCTCGTCGTTGAAGCGGCGCATGAATTCCACCGCGCCCTGATTGACGCCGCGTTCAGCCTGTCCCTGCCAGTATATGATATTGCTTACAGCGTCTATACGGAGTCCGTCGATATGATATGTGTTGAGCCAGAAGTATGCCGCCGAGAGCAGAAAGCTCTGCACATGACCCTTGTAGAAATCGTAATTGTAGGAATCCCATTCGCTGTTCGCCATGAAGTCGAGGGGATATTCATAGAGCGGAGTGCCGTCGAAGCGTCCTAAACCGAAGCCGTCACGCACGAAATGCACCATCACGAAGTCGAGAATCACGCCCACGCCCTTGTTGTGGCATATGTCTATCATTTTTATAAGCTGCTGCGGAGAGCCGTAGCGAGAGGTCGCCGCGAACATTCCGCTTACATGATATCCCCAAGAGCCGTCGAACGGGTGTTCGGTGAGCGGCATTAATTCGATGTGGGTGAAGCCGTTTGCAAGGGCGTAATCGGCGAGTCTTTCCGCTATCTCGTCGTATGTGTGCCAGCTGCGCTCGGTATTTGACCCCGGCTTTCTGCACCACGCGCCGAGGTGTACCTCATATATATTCAGCGGCTTTTCAAAGCAGCGGGAACGCGTGTGCATCCATTCGCCGTCGGTGAACGCTGAATTGTCAACCTCCATTATGACCGAGGAATTATAGGGTCTGCGCTGTCCCATCTGCGCGTATGGGTCCGCCTTGTCGCATACCGCCCCGCCTGCCTGCCACACGCGGTACTTGTAGAGCTGTCCGCTGACAGCGCCTGGGACAAATACGCTATACATACCTAAATTATCCACTTTTCGCATAACATGCGCGTTTTCATTCCAACTGTTGAAATCGCCTACGACGGCTATTTTTACGGCGTAAGGCGCGTAGACCGTGAATCTGACTCCCTGAATTCCGTCCTCAAGCGAAAAATGCGCCCCTAAGTGATTGTGCGCGACGAGCGCTCTTCCGGAATAGAACGCGTCGAGCAGCCGCCTTCCGACGCGGGTGAATTCGTATTTAAGATTTCTCATTTGATATTACCGCAATTCTTTTTGATTTTCTGTGTTTTTTCATACCTATATAATGTATATCATGAGCCAAAAAGCGGAATTTGTCAACCGATGATATGTAAATTTTTGATAATTAAATTTTCTGATTTTTGTAATGAAATTGAATATGTTTATATTGGAATCAAAAGTTAAATATTTTTAACAAATAAATACTGAAAATATAATATCATGAAAGCGTCGGAAGCATTAAGAAAGGGAATCTTTGCTTGACAATTTAAGCGTTATTGAGTTATAATGTAATTGTATTCGGGAAGTGAAATAAGTGGATTATAAAAGTATTACGGGAAAAATTACCGCCGCACTGGAAAAAATACGCAAGCCGGAGTGTGACGGGAATTTTAAGCGGAACGCCCTTTACGGCGGGATATTTCTGCTTTCGGGAACGCTGCTCGGCGTTTTTTCCAAATGGCTGGACGCTACGGTCATCGACGATGGTGTATGGTGGCAGCGTCTTCTCGGAGCGACTGACCTCGGAAACGTGTTTTCTGAATTTCCTGTATGGCTGTTTGCGGCGCTCGCGATATCCGTGTACGCTAAGACTCCGTTGAATGCCGCGTTGCGCGTTTTTCTCTTCTTTGCCGGAATGTGCGCCGCCTATCATGCTTCCTCGGTCATAATCGCGGGCTTCAACCCAATGAGCTATATGATGATATGGTACGGCTTCACGATTCTTTCACCGCTGCTCGCCGTTCTCTGCTGGTACGCAAAGGGGAAGTCGGTTCCCTCGCTTGTCTTATGTACGCTGATCCTCTGGGTGATGACTTCATGCTGCTTTTCCACGGGATTATTGTATTTCGGCTTCATCAGCGCAACAGACACTCTGATTTTTATTGCGGCAGCCTTGGTTCTTTATGTCTCCCCGAAGAATACGGCGATAAGTCTGGCGCTGGCGTTTGTTTTCGCTATCGTTTTCAGACTGCCTTTGGTATAACAATGGGTCGTATAAATTTTTTTAAGAATTCGGATTCCAAAACGAAAGGACGTAAATTTCTATGACAAAAATAATTCTCTGCGGCTGCGGCGGCAAGATGGGCGCGGCTATCACTGCCATAGCCGACGGACGCGACGACTGCCGCATCGTTGCCGGCGTTGATGTGAATACGGCGGTTTCACGCGGCTATCAGGTGTATCAGCGTATTTCGGACGTCACCGAGAAGGCGGATGTTGTTATCGACTTCTCACATCCGAGCGCGCTCGATTCGATACTTGCCTACGCGGTTGAGAACAATGTTCCTGCAGTTCTCTGCACTACAGGATATTCCGAGGCTCAGATATCGCAGATAGACGAGGCTTCAAAAAAAATCGCGCTCTTCCATTCGGGCAATATGTCGCTCGGCGTAAATCTGCTCATTGCGCTCTCCCGCAAGGCGGCGCAGATTTTAGGCGGCAGCTTCGACGTTGAGATAGTCGAAAAGCATCACAATCAGAAAATTGACGCTCCCAGCGGCACGGCGCTTATGATAGCCAAAGCCATCAGCGAAGAGCTGCCATATGAATCCCGCTACGAATACGACCGCCACAGCGTCCGCAGAAAGCGCGAGCGCAGCGAGATAGGTATTCATTCCGTGCGCGGGGGAAGCATTGTCGGCGAGCATGAGGTTATCTTCGCCGGACATGACGAGGTTGTGACCATATCGCACAGCGCACAGTCCAAGGGAGTGTTTGCCGCGGGAGCGGTCAACGCCGCTGTGTTTATGAAGGGCAGACCTGCCGGACTTTACGATATGAATGACCTTATAGCGCAGTCCTGATCCTGTATATATTTTTATAATATATAATTTCAATAATGAAAGGAAGGTTCATTATGGAAAAATTAATGTATCTCTCCGCCGGCGCGGGTGCGCTTGCTCTGCTCTACGCGCTGTTCCTGACGCTCAGGGTCAAGCGTCAGGAGGAAGGCACAGAAAAAATGAAGCGGATAGCCGCCTCCATAAACGAGGGCGCAAGGGCTTTTCTCTTCTCGGAGTACCGCATTCTGGTTATTTTTGTTGCCGTGCTGTTCCTTGCGATCGGCATAGGTCTGAATAACTGGCTTACAGCGGTCTGTTTCCTCTGCGGCTCGGTTCTCTCCACCCTTGCGGGCTACTGCGGAATGTCCGTCGCCACCAAGGCGAATGTACGCACGGCAAACGCAGCTAAAAAGTACGGTATGAGCAAGGCGCTCTCGGTCGCGTTCTCCGGAGGCGCCGTAATGGGAATGTGCGTCGCGGGTCTGGGTCTTTTGGGAGTCTGCCTTATCTACGCCATTTCAGGCAATACCGATATTCTATTCGGATTCAGTCTCGGCGCGTCGTCCATCGCGCTCTTTGCCCGTGTGGGCGGCGGCATTTACACAAAGGCTGCCGACGTGGGCGCTGACCTTGTAGGCAAGGTCGAAGCCGGAATACCTGAGGACGATCCGAGAAATCCGGCGGTCATCGCGGATAACGTTGGCGACAATGTCGGCGACGTCGCGGGAATGGGCGCGGATCTCTTTGAAAGCTACGTCGGTTCGCTTATCTCCGCCATAACTTTAGGAGTGGGTCTTACAAACGGCATGAGCGCAAAAGCCGCGCTCTTCCCGGCGATTCTCTCCGCCGTGGGTCTTATGGCTTCGATCATAGGAACCTTCTTTGTTCGCGGCAAGGAGGGCGGCAATCCACAGACGGCTCTCAATATCGGAACATATGTCGCTTCGGGCGCTGTGATAGTCGCTTCGATTCTTCTCAGCCGTTCGATGATGGGAAGCATGAGATACTGCATTCCCGTTATCGCGGGTCTTGTGGTGGGACTTCTTATCGGCACAATCACGGAAATCTACACATCGGATCAGTTCCTTTTTGTCCGCAAGATCGCAGATCAGTCCAAGACCGGTCCCGCTACAACGATAATAAGCGGTATCGCCGTCGGAATGCAGTCCACGCTTTTCCCGATAATCCTGATAGGCATAGGCGTGCTTGCGGCTTACCGTTCCTGCGGAGGCGGTTACAACGGACTTTACGGCATTGCGCTCGCTGCCGTCGGTATGCTCTCCACGACGGGAATCACTGTCGCGGTTGACGCCTACGGTCCCATAGCCGACAACGCCGGAGGCATTGCCGAAATGAGCGGTCTTGACGAATCCGTAAGGGAGATAACCGACAGCCTTGATTCCGTCGGCAATACCACCGCGGCAATCGGCAAGGGCTTTGCCATAGGCTCGGCGGCTCTGACGGCTCTGGCTCTGTTCGTATCCTATGCCCACGCCACAAAGCCTGTTCTCGGCGCTATCAATATTCTTGACCCGAAGGTTATAGTAGGTCTGCTCATCGGCGGCATGCTGCCGTTCCTCTTCTCGTCGCTCACAATGGACAGCGTTTCCAAGGCTGCAAACGAGATGATAGAGGAGGTTCGCAGACAGTTCCGCGAAATGCCGGGACTTCTTGAGGGCACTCAGAATCCCGATTACAAGACCTGCGTCAGCATTTCCACCCACGCTGCGCTCAAGCAGATGCTTATTCCGGGCATTATCGCGATAATCTGCCCGCTTGTCGTCGGATTCCTGCTCGGCACCGAGGCTCTCGGCGGAATGCTCGCCGGCGCGCTGGTGACAGGCGTGCTGCTTGCGATATTCATGTCGAATTCCGGCGGCGCGTGGGACAACGCAAAGAAGTTCATCGAAGGCGGCGGAGAGGACGGCAAGGGCAGCGAATCCCACAAGGCAGCTGTCGTCGGCGACACCGTAGGCGATCCCTTCAAGGACACCGCCGGTCCTTCCATCAATATTCTCATCAAGCTCATGACAATAGTTGCGCTTGTCTTTGCTCCGATGTTCGGCGGCGGATTCTTCTGATAAAATAATAAAAAAATCAATGCCCGACAGGGCTGCGTATGCATTGAAAGCATACCGCGTCCCTGTCGGGCGTTTTTATTCTTAAAGATTGCTGTCGATATATTCCATATACGGCTTTTTGAAATAAACGCTGTCGGGATTTTCCCTGTACCACGCGAATTCCTCTTTCAAGCCCTGCGCCAGAGGCACTGTGTCGGGCATAAGTCCGGACTGTCGGCTTACGTCGAGCATGTATTCGTAATCGTGAAACGGGAAGTAATTCCGCTGGGGAACCGCCTTGTCAACGCCGATGAAGCGCGGCTTCTTTCCGGCGGCGTAATAGCAAAGCTCCACCCATTCCCTTACGGTGACTGCTTCGCTGTTGCCTACGTTGAATACGCGGTTTTCGGGGCGTTTTTCGAGAATTATCCCGATAAAGCGGCAGAGGTCGCGGACGTTGAAGAACTGCAGCTTCATGCCGCCGTCGCCAGGAATGAAGAAGGGTCTGTCCCGCATGGCGCAGTCGAAGACAAAGCCCTCGCGGTAGATGTTCTCGTGTATCCCGTAAAAATAAGGCGGACGGAGTATATAAGCCTGCGGCGCCCGCTCTCTAAGATAACGCTCGGCGGCGAGCTTGTTCGTGCCGTAATCGCCCCATATTGAATTTCTGCCGCATTCCTGCTCCTCGGTGAACGGCTGGGGATTGGTTTCGGGATAGACCGCGCTGGAGCTTATGAAAATATATTCGTCAAAGCAAACGCCGGATTCAATCAGCGTCCTGACGTGTTCCTCGGTATAGGCTGTGACGTCCAGAATCACATCGAAGCGCATTCCGCGCAGGATATCGCCAAGCCGCGTGCGGTCGCGGCATATATGAGTCACGCCGTCAGCCTGTTTCCTGCTGCCGCGGTTCAGCACGGTCACGTCGCCGCCGTTTGCGGTGAAGTATTCCGCGGCGTATCTGCTGACGAACGTTGTTCCTCCGGTGATGAGAATTTTCATTTTCATAATTATCAGGCTCCTTTCCATCAGATAATATAATATCATTGAAAATCGGTATTGTCAATTTTTATAAAAAATACTTGATTTTCGTTGCAATTGTGGTATTATAATCATAGGCGCAAATAATTATTTTAGGAGATGGTGATATATGAGGAAAACAATTAAAGCGGTTATAGCGGCGGTTGCAGCGTGTGCGATGCTGACGTCGCTTGCGGCGTGCGACTTCCTGTATTTCCTGCGCGGCGATTCTCTCATGGAGGGAATACTATGAAAAGCTGACGGCAAATGAGGATTACGCCGAGTGGAAAGCCCAATTCACCGGCACGACGTTCGGTGAGAAGCTTGACGGCAAAAGCATTGTAATAAAAGCCAAGGGCGACGAAGGCATAAACGGCGAGTATGTATTCACTCATGAGGGCGATTATATCACATATAAGCTATCAAACGGCGAGGAGTATTCGGGATATGCCGTGTTTATGAATATCAGGAACGCGGTTGCCGATTATTACGGCATGAACAGCACTCTGATGAACGGATATATCGCCGGTCTTGATTTTATCGGCGCGAAGAACAAATATCTTGTGATAGATTTCGAGAATCTGGATTTCAGGATTTACGCTGCGAAAAAATGGGAAATGAAAGAGCTTGATAAGATGTTCGTCAATGAAAAAGCGCTGGAATATACGGATGCGCTTACTGACGAATACAAAAACGGCTATATCAATTCCGGCAGGATCACAGCGGCTATGTTCGGGAAAAGGGGCAAATTTGAGCTGATTGTCGGTGAGTACGGGAAATCGAACACTGAACTTACCTATAATTCAATTATGAACATTGTCGCTAAGCTGCAGCCCGATGGCTACAAGAGCTTTGCGAATGATTACACCGAGCTGAAGGACGCAAAGGGCAGGGGCTACAAGGTCACAGTCGGTCTTGACAGCAACGTTGCGGCGGAGCATGAATTCACGGCGGAGGAAGGCTACAGCTATGTGACCGTGACATTCTGAGTCGATATGAGAGCGTTTATTAAAAACCGTATCTAATCTAATCACAAAGGAGCAGACCAAGATGAAAAAAATTACAGCTTTGCTGTTGTCGGCGGTAATCCTGCTGACTACGGCCTGCGCGAAGCCCGCTTCGGGCGATAACGACGGGATTCCATACTGGACGGACGATTCGCCCGCGATGCAGTCAATTATGGAATTTGTCAGTTCCGTATGCGATGAAAACTCCGCAAGCTATGTGCCGCCGGAGGAGAGGATTGCCGTTTTCGATTCGGACGGAACGCTTTTCGGCGAGCTTTTCCCGACATATTTCGATCAGTGTCTTATGATGCACAGACTGCTGCATGACGATACCTATAAAGCTGCCGCGGAGGATAAGAAATTTGCACAGGAGCTTGAAACAGCGCTTCTCAGCGGTCAGCCCGAGCCGGATTCTCCAAGATCCACAGGTCAGATCACAACGGAATCATTCAAGGGCTTCACGGTTGAGGAATACAGAAGCTATATACGCAAATTCATGTCCGAGCCGGCAGTGGGATTTGAGGGAATGACATATGGCGAAGGATATTACAGACCGATGGTTTCGCTTGTCAAGTACCTTGTGGCGCATGACTTTGCCGTGTATATTGTCAGCGGCGCGGAAACAAACCTGCTCCGCGAGCTTTGGAAGGATTCTCTCGGCGACTGGATTCCGCCGTACCGCGTTATCGGCAGTACGATTTCGCTTGTTGCCACGGGTCAGGGCGACAAGGCTGCGCGCAGCTACAACCTGACCGCTGAAGATGAAATACTCATCGGCGGCGATATGACATTCAAGAACCTCAAGATGGGCAAGGTTGCGAGCATTGTCAATCAGATCGGGATTCCGCCGTTACTGGCTTTCGGCAACAGCTCCGGCGATTTTGCGATGGCTGAGTACGCTGTCCGCAACGGCGGCAGGGGATACATGCTTCTCTGCGACGATACGGAACGCGATTATGGCGACACCGAAAAGGCGGCGAAGTTCGCTGAGGAATGCAAAAAGTGGGGATTTGAAACGGTTTCGATGAAGGACGAATTTACTACGATTTACGGAGAAAGGGTTCAAAAGACGCAGATAGCGCAGGAGGAAGAGCTTGCTCCGGCGGCGTAATTATTATTTCAAGTCATGATTTAAGAAAAATAAAAACAGCGGTTGTTTTGGACATTTGCATGTCTGATTCCGACCGCTGTTTTTTTGTTGGTTAAAGACTGACGATATTCCTTTACGATATCCGCGCACTTAACGGAATTATCTTCCGGCGCACTGAGCGTCTTTTTTGGTGCGTTGCACTGTGCCGAAAGGATGGTGCGGCGGCGCGTAGACCGAATACACCTTTAGCGGCGTATTACCGATATTCACGAGATTGTGCCATGTGCCGGCGGGAATTATGACCGCGCAGCCTTTTGTCACCTTGCGGCTGCAGTTCATCTGATTTCTGCATTGACCTGTAACGGCGAGAGCGCAGCCGCTCTCCACGCACAAAAACTGATCTGTGTCGCAGTGTACCTCCGCCCCGATATCGCCGCCGACGGGAATGCACATGAGCGTCACCTGCAAATTTTCTCCTGTCCAGAGAGCTGTCCTGTAATTCTGATTGTTTTTTGTAAGGCGTTCGATATCGACTGCTACAGGCTTACAGCCCATGTCGATATTGCCGCGTCTGCTGTCATTCATATTCATACCTCCTGTCAGAAAGCGGTTTTTCGCAACAGCGCTTTCATTAGCAGTATATGCCGGACGTATTGGAATTGTGAAGCGGCTTCGACGCGGGAATACGTTCAATGCTCATTTTCTTATTCTTAAAGACGAACCGTCACGATTCTTTACGACCTCTATGCCGCAGGGAATGCGCTCCTGAAGCTCGGTAACGTGTGAGATTATCCCTAAAAGCCTGTTGTCACGCACGCGGGTGATGGCTTCCATTGCTGTGTCGAGCGTTTCGCTGTCCAGCGACCCGAAGCCCTCGTCAATAAAGAGCGAATCGAGGTGGATTCCTCCGGCAAAGCTTTGCACGGTTTCCGACAGACCGAACGCCAGCGCCAGCGACGCAAGGAACATCTCTCCGCCGGAAAGCGTGGAGACCGGACGTATGCCGCCCGCGCTGCCGTCTATAATTTCGATGTCGAGCGCGTGATTGATTTTATCGGCTCCGCCCTCGATGCGCCTCATTGCGTACTGCCCTCTGGTAAGCCTTTTTAAATACTGGTTAGCCTGAATGATGATTTCGTCCATCTTTATGCCTATGACGTACCGGTGAATGGAGGTTTTGGCGGCGTTTTTGTTGGAAAGCAGACTGCATATCCGCTGTGCCGTGCCGTATTTTCTTTCCAGCGTTTCAAGCGCGTTGTCGGCTTTTTTGACGGTTTCGCGGCAGTTTTTCAGCGAGCCGAGTATGGAATCGCATTCGCCTTTTTGCCTTGCGATTTCGCGTCCCGCGTCAAGCGCGGATTTGTTCGCGGATCTGAGTGCTTCCATGTCGGGACGTGCCTTGTCCGCGGTTTCGGCGGCAAGCTCCGCGCTTCTCCGGCGGGCGAATTCAAGTTTGTCGTCGTATTCCTTCAGTTTCCCCTCGAATTCCGATTCGTCCTTTTCGCTTAGAATTCCGTTTTTGAAGTCGCTGTCCTCAGGAATGCCAAGCTGTACGCATCTTGCCGTAAATTCGGCGGTTCGTGCGCTTCGCTCGTATTCCGCCCGTTTTACGCTTTCACGGGCATTCTCCAGCAGAACTCCGGCACTGTCGGCGGAATTTTTCGCGCTGTTGAAGGCGTCGGTTATTCTTTTTATTTCGCCCTCCGTCTTTTTCAGATCGGCGGCGGTTTGTCCGAGTATGCCTTTCAATTCCTCAAAGCTTGCTATGCTGTGTGAATGCAGACGTCCGTCAAGTTGAGCGAGTGTCTGATTGTCCGTATTTATCTGAATGGAGAGATTGTTTATATGTGTCTCGGCGTTTTTTATGTCGGCGCTTTTGGCGCTAAGCTTACGGTTGTATTCTTCGATTTTTGACCTCGCCGGACCGACTTTTTTCGCCTGATTTTCAAGCCTCGCTTTTCTGCCCTCAGCCGCTTCCGCTTCCGTTTGAAGCGCGGATGGGCTTTTTATTTTTTCCGTACCTGCCTTTTCGGATATCGCGGAAATATCCCTAAGAAGAATACCCTGCTCCGCGATCAGTCCGGAATGCTCCTTCCGAAGCGATTCAAGCTCCGCGGAAGTGCGGTCGGCAAGCGCCCTGCATGTGTCGAGCTGCTCCGCCGTCGGAGTTGAAGCGGACGGCTGGGCAGGGCTTGGGTGGTGCATGGCTCCGCAAACCGGACAGGGCGCGCCGTCTGCAAGTCCGCTGGCGAGCGAATATGCCATATCGCGGCGGATAGCCTGTTCCATGACCTCGACTGATTTTTTCTGTGAGGCAAGCTCCGTTTCCCCGCGGCTTATTTCGGTCTCCGTGGCGGAAATTTTCTTTTTGACTTCCGACAGCGCAGCGCTTTTTTTCTCATAATCCTTCGCAATTGAGAGAGCGTTTTTTATTTGCTCGTATTCCTGAACGGCTGTGGGAAGCGCTTCCGACGCTTCTATGAACTGCCGGAGATATTCTTCGCCGTTCTTTATGCTTTCTTCGAGGTTCTTCTTTTCGTCTTCCAGCTTTTTAAGATCATTTTGCGCGGCTGTTAACTGAGATGTGTGTTCTTTCAGGCTGCTTTTTGCCTGAGCGTGCTTTGCGCTGTCCTTTGCAAGCTCGCCGAGGTTGGCGGATTTGCTTTTAAGACTGTCGGCGCGTTTTTCAAGCTCCGGAATTCCGGCGTATTTTTCCGTTGCCGATAGGAGCCTTGAGTCGGCTTCCGACTTGTCCTTTACGGATTTTTCAAGAGCTGCGCCGGCTCGCTCATACTCGCTGATTGCCGCGTTCATCATGCCGTATTCAGGGAGAACGCCGCGCAGTCTTCGGCTGTGGGCAAGCTTTTCCCTCAGCTTACCGTATTGCTCCGTCATGGAATCAAGCTCTTTCAGCTCGGCGCGGCGTGCGTCCAGTTCCATGAATATCTTTGAGAGCGTTTCTCCCTTCTGAAGAGCCTCCGCGCTTTGCCTTGTTTCCATTTCGTTCCGCTTCGCTTTTTCAGCGAGCGACGCAAGCGAGCCGGTAATTTCATTTATCCTGAGTTCAAGCTCGTCGGGCGAAGCGCACTTGGCTTGTTCAAGCGCAAGACGGCGGATATTCCTCTGTTCGGCGCAGCTTTCGCCAATCGTCTTTGCCTCCTGCTTTATCCGCTCGGTAATTATCTCCCAACGCTCCGTATCGAAGAGCTTCTTGAATATCTCCGTCTTTTTTTCGTCGTTTGCGATAAGCAGTTCTCTGAATTCTCCCTGAGGCAGCATTATCAGCTTGACAAACTGGTCGTGAGTCAGGCTGAGTATGCTCTCGGCGGCTTCCCTGAGCGCCTTGGAACTGCCTGTGGATATGCATTCCCATTCGTCCGAACCGGCGGTCATGCGGGAACAGACATTCTCCTTGTCGTCCAGACGGCGTTCGCCCTTTTTGGAATTCGGCATGTGCCAGCGCCGATAGAATCTGTATTTTATATTTCCGACAGAAAAAACGTATTCCAGCTCGGTGTCGCGGCTGTCGGGAGCGTCGGTGCATCTGAGCTGTCTCCAGTCGTCGCCGCGAACGCTGCCGGTCGCCTTGCCGTAAAGCGACGCGCATATCGCGTCGAGAATCGTCGTCTTGCCGCCGCCGGTCTTGCCGGTGATGAGGAATATACCGTCCTCATATAGCTTGGTAAAATCAACCTCGGCTGTGCCGCTGTAAGAGGCGAATGCCGTCATTCTGAGATAAACCGGCTTCAATTTTCATCGTCTCCTGTTCTTTTATTAATTTCGCTGAAGAACGATATCTCGTCCTCCGTCGGCTCGACTCCGCATATGTCGCGCAGGAACGACATGAATATTTCCTCGTCGCTGATGGAATCCGATATTATCCCGCGCCTTGTATCGCTGCCGTCGCCGGCGGCTTGCACTGTGCGGGTAAGGTGGAGCTGTTCCAGATAGAGCAGATTGGGATATTTGATTCTGAGCCGCGACATCGGCTCGTATATGAGATGATCGTCGTCCACGACGGCGTATATGTAGTCGTCGGTGCAGTTGTCAGGCACGTCCATAAGTTCCTCAAAGCTGCCCTTTACAACACGCATCTCCCGCAGAGGGGATATCGGAATCTCGGTGACATTCACAGAATCGGAGACGTCATAAAGCAGCATTTTCTTGTCGCGCTCGTTCCTGTCGAACGAATATCTGAGCGGAGAACCGCTGTAGCGCGCACATCCGCCCGCTCGCTGCGGGGAATGAATGTGCCCTAAACAGGCGAGGTCAAAAGCCCCGAAGATATCGGACGAAACCTGCTGCGCCCCGCCGACTGAAATTGCGCTTTCGCTGTCGCATGTAATCGCGCCGGCAACCGTGCAGTGGGTTACGAGAATATTCGGGAATTCGGGCGAAAGCTTATCCGCGGCATATTCTGTCAGCAATCTGTAAGCTTCATTTATATTTTTGATTTCGTCGTTTCCGGTAAAGCGCTTTGCCGTGGAAATGTCGAAATACGGCAGACAGAAAAATCTTGCGCGGCTGCCGTCGGAGGCGGTTATGTCCACAGGCTCGGCAATGTCGCCTATTGAATTGGCGAGGTATATTCCGGAGGAGCGCAGAAGTCTTGCCGCGGGAATGAGCCTTTCGGGGCTGTCGTGATTGCCGGATATCGCTATAAGGGGGATTCCCCTCTCGGCGATGCTGTAGAGCGTTTCCTCAAACAGCTCGATAGCCGGAACCGGAGCGACTCCGCGATCAAAGATATCCCCTGCCAGCACAATTACGTCAGGTCTGTATTCATCGAGCGCATTAAGGAACGCGTTCCTGATAAAATATTTCTGATCGTCGAGCATTGACTGCGCCATGACTATCTTTCCAAGATGCCAGTCGGAGGTATGAAGAATTTTCAAGCGGACATCTCCTCTTTCTTATTTTATACCTAATTATATCACATCATTGCCTTATATTTTGTGAAAAAAGTGTAAAAAATACCGGTCTGATTCTGGCGTTGCGTGAATCAGACCGGCAGTTTTATATTATTTTATTTCGTATTTCGCAATTTCGCTCACAAGACTGCCTATGCCTCTTTCGGCAAGATTGATGAACGGAAGCACGCTGTCGCTCCAGCCGGCTATCAGGTTGAATTGGCTGCCGCAGAACTGCTGCGAACCGTAGCCCTGCATGTCAACGCCGTGTACCCAGAAGTCCTTGTTGTATTCTGCGCGGTATTTGTCAGCCAATCCCTGAACCGTCCGTTCAAGACCTCTGCTGTAGCTGTTGCATTCGTCGTCGCTGAAATATATAACGCGGTCGAACGGCTTTATGTCCCTGCTGCCGTCCTCCTCGAGCGCGTAGATCATGGGAAGATCCATCTGCGTGCCGCCGCCGTAGAATCTGCTGCCGCTGCATATTTCGAGAATGGAGTCGAATTTGCCGTAGCGTTTTACGGTGTATCCCTTTCTGCCGTTCGTGGAGTATGAACCCGCCGCGTCAAAGTAGCAGACCTCAGCGTCCTCGCAGATACGGCTCGCAAGCGCGCCTAAGAGCGAAGCCACGTCGCAGCATCTCACCTCGCTGTTTTTTGAAATACGGCTGCCCATGGAGCCTGATACGTCGATTGCGATAAGCGTTCTGCCGGGTATTATCTCCATATTTGCGACAGACGCCTCAATCGCCGTTTCAAGAGCGCGGTGGACGTCGGCGGACATTATGTTCTGGCTTTGCAGCGTGAGATACGCGCTGTAGAAGCGGAACGGAAGCTGACGGCTTTTCTTTACGCGTTCGGGGTCCGAGAGAACGTTCAGAACCGGTTTCAGATCCGCGCCGCTTCTTATGATGTTCCGCAGGTTTCGCAGAAGCGCCATGTAGCCTACCTTGCCGGAGGAAATAAGCTCGTTCCAGACCTCCTTTTTGTTGCCCTTGGCGGAAAGCTCGGTTTCCCATGTGTAGGGAGTTTCAAGCGTGCCGCCGAGCAGCTTTCCGAACAGCGCTTCTGTCTGCGCGTCCTTTGGAACGGGGTGGGTAATCCTCAGTACGTCGCGGAGCCGGATTTCTCCGCCGCGGTCATACTTGGCGAGCTGATATTCGTCAAAGCCCTGAATGACGTTGGCAAGCTCACGCTTGAGCGCGTTGGGGAAGGGCTTGCCGTACATTTTCTTATAGCACGCCAGTATCTCGGTCATGTCGTCGGGGCGTACGACTATATTGCGTACCGTCACGCGGGTATATTCGTGAGCCTCGTGCGCTATCACGCAGCACAGAACATGGCTGACTGAGCGGAGGTTATTTTCGTTGCGGGCATAGCAGGTGAGACGGCAGAGAAAATCAGGGTCGATCTTCGCGCAGGTAGTCGCCAAGCGCAGAATGTCGCCGTCGGTGGAGCCGTAGAATTTAGGCTCGCCGAAAAGCGTGGTGAGTACGGAGGTAACGAGATGTTCCCTGAGTCCCATGACATAAGCGGGGAATCCGCCGCGGTTCATAATTTTTTTTGTGTTTTTCTCGTTGAATTTAGCCATAAATCTCAGCTCCTTTTTTTAAAAAAACAAAACCACACAGAGAATAGTCGAAAGCGGTTCTTTTTGCATCTATGAAATACGAAGTATCCGCGTTCTGCACTGCTGTGTGGAATTATCGGAAATTTGCGACCACACACAGAGAATAGTCGAAGGCGGTACAAAAAGAGCTCTGCCAATTGAGCTACGGTTCATAAGAACCGACGGGACTCGAACCCGCACCTCTCGCGTGACTGGCGAAGTAACCGCTTTCTGCGCTGCTGTATGTGATCGTCTTTATGATATCATATATTTTTTGCCAATTCAATAGTTTTACGGTATTCTTTAGATTTTCTTAATTATTCCCGCACAAAATAAAAATGCCCGGCACACGGTAAAAAACCGTGTCATCGGGCATTGCACCGCATATTTTTATAATGAATCAGCAAAAGTATCCTACACGTTAAATCACACAAAATTCAAACTTAACCCATTTGCCATTCCATCACCAAAATAGCTTCAAGTTTAAATTTATTTTACCTGCTCGCCAAAGACGTCACGCTCAACAAACAGATCGTTGACAGTAACATTGAAAACCTCGGAAAAGCCTTTAAGCTCGATATCGGTTACGGTACGCAGACCGTCTTCGATTCTGGAAATAGATCCTCTGCAAACATATACGCCCTTCTCGTCAAGCTTGTCCGCCAGATCCTGCTGGCTCATTCTGCGTGTAACTCTGAGTATACGGATATTTTCTCCTACGATATTGTTTTTTTCACCGTTGATTATACGCGGCACTTCATATCACCTCGAAAAAAAATTGAATTTTCCCACTGCCGCTTTATCATTAATCTAAAACGGCAACGCATAAGATTTTTGCTTTTATCCTATGTAATCCTGTGATCCACCGGAGACCGTAGGACTGATCTCCGAGTGCAGGGAGGGGGCTACAATACGCGGTATTTGCCCCTTTTCAGTGACGTTGAACGCATCACTAACCCATGATTATTATACTACATAAAATAAAAATTTGCAATAGATTTTTGTCCCCAAAATAAGGAAAAACGAGTTAAAACAAATAATTAACAATTTATCTACATGATTTATACACAAAACGATTGCAATTCGCTTTTTTTATCACATAATAAGCTTTTCCCTTATGCTGTTAATTATTCTTCGCTCCCGTCTTGACACCTGAACCTGCGTCAGTCCGAGCGTTCTGGCGACAAATGACTGGGTTTTTCCGCCGAAATACCGCATGCTGATTATTTTGCGGTCGGTTTCCCCGAGCGTTGAAATTGTCTCCCTGAGCGCGACCAGATCGACAAGAGCTTCGTCAAAGCATTCGGAGGGAACGTCCTCCTCGTATTCCTCGCCGTCGCGCTCCGCTGTGAGCGAAAGCACCGGTCGGGAAGCGTCGATAGCTTCGGCTATGCTCTCCGGCTCCACTCCTAACCTTTCGGCAAGCTCTCCGACTGTGGGATCCCTGCCCTCCGCGCCGGCAAATTCCGCTTCGGCTCTGCGTATCTTCAATCCAAGGTCCCGCAGACTGCGGCACACCCTTATCTTTCCGCCGTCGCGGAAG
>JAEEGL016417724.1_pt1 | contig 57087 bp, 59 predicted proteins | sample 9134231 | NCBI WGS metagenome assembly JAEEGL01 (sample SAMN16246548, study PRJNA631951) | gut metagenome | biome: gut microbiome; feature: rumen; material: fiber-attached | host: Bos | place: Iran: Karaj | collected 2018-10
GGTATTGGTCCTGGTGGTATTCAAGGTACACAGGGCGACGGCGGTGCTACTGGTTCACAAGGTGCACGTGGCGCAAAGAGTTCGAACATAGGTATCCAAGGTACGCAGGGTAACGTAGGTGCTACGGGTTCACAGGGTGCTATGGGTGCAACAGGTTCACAGGGTGCTCGTGGTGCACGTGGAGACCAAGGTATCCAAGGTACGCAGGGTTCCGAAGGTGCTTCAGGCTCACAGGGTACACGTGGTGGACGTGGAGACCAAGGTATCCAAGGTACACAAGGTGCTGCAGGTGCAACGGGTTCACAGGGTACACGTGGTGGACAAGGAAAACAAGGCGACCAAGGCACGCAGGGTGCTGCAGGTGCAACGGGTTCGCAAGGTGCTCGTGGTGCAAAGAGTTCAGACGTTGGTATCCAAGGAACGCAGGGCAATACAGGTGCTACGGGTTCACAGGGTGCACGTGGTGCAAAGAGTTCAGACGTAGGTATCCAAGGTACGCAGGGTAACGTAGGTGCTACGGGTTCACAGGGTGCTGCAGGTGCCACAGGCTCACAGGGTACACGTGGTGGACGTGGAGACCAAGGTATCCAAGGTACGCAGGGTGCTGCAGGTGCCACAGGCTCACAGGGTACACGTGGTGGACAAGGAAAGCAAGGCGATCAAGGTACGCAGGGTGCTGCTGGTGCTACGGGCTCACAGGGTGCACGCGGTGCAAAGAGTTCAGACGTTGGTATCCAAGGCACGCAGGGTAACGTAGGTGCTACGGGTTCACAGGGTGCACGTGGTGCAAAGAGTTCAGACGTTGGTATCCAAGGTACACAAGGCGACACAGGTGCTACAGGTTCTCGTGGTGCACGTGGTGGTATTGGTCCTGGTGGTATTCAAGGTACACAGGGCGACGGCGGTGCTACTGGTTCACAAGGTGCACGTGGCGCAAAGAGTTCGAACATAGGTATCCAAGGAACGCAGGGTAACGTGGGTGCTACGGGTTCACAGGGTGCTATGGGTGCAACAGGTTCACAGGGTGCTCGTGGTGGACAAGGTAACCAAGGTATCCAAGGTACACAGGGTGGCGGCGGTGCTACGGGTTCACAGGGTGCTCGTGGTGGACAAGGTAACCAAGGTATCCAAGGTACGCAGGGTGCTGCCGGTGCTACGGGTTCACAGGGTGCTCGTGGTGGACAAGGCAACCAAGGTATCCAAGGTACACAGGGTGGCGGCGGTGCTACGGGTTCACGTGGTACACGTGGTGGCACGGGTCCTGGCGGCATTCAAGGTACACAGGGCGGCGTCGGTGCTACGGGTTCACAAGGTGCTATGGGTGCCACGGGTTCACAAGGTGCTCGTGGTGGACAAGGAAAACAAGGCGACCAAGGTACGCAGGGCGCTGCCGGTGCTACGGGTTCACAGGGTGCTCGTGGTGGACAAGGTAACCAAGGTATCCAAGGTACACAGGGTGGCGGAGGTGCCACAGGTTCTCGCGGTGCACGCGGAGGTACAGGCCCAGGCGGTATCCAAGGTACACAGGGCGACGGCGGTGCTACAGGTTCACAAGGCGCACGTGGTGCAAAGAGTTCGAACATAGGTATCCAAGGAACGCAGGGTAACGTAGGTGCTACGGGTTCACAGGGCGCACGCGGTGCAAAGAGTTCAGACGTAGGTATCCAAGGTACACAAGGCGACACAGGTGCTACAGGTTCTCGTGGTGCACGTGGTGGTATTGGTCCTGGTGGTATTCAAGGTACACAGGGCGGCGGTGGTGCTACAGGTTCTCGTGGTACACGTGGTGGTACGGGTCCTGGCGGTATCCAAGGTACACAGGGTGGCGGAGGTGCTACAGGATCACAGGGCGGCCGTGGTGCAAACGGTCCTCAGGGTGCTCTCGGTGTACAAGGTGCTACGGGTATTTGCCCGACAGGTCCTCGTGGTGCAAACGGTCCTCAGGGTGCTCTCGGTGTTCAAGGAAACGTAGGTACACGCGGTAGTATAGGTAACCGTGGTGCAAACGGTGCTCAGGGTGCTCTCGGTGTCCAAGGAAACGTAGGTACACGTGGTAGTATAGGTAACCGTGGTGCAAATGGTCCTCAGGGTGCTCTTGGTGTCCAAGGTGCGACGGGCGTTTGCCCGACAGGTCCTCGTGGTGCAAATGGTCCTCAGGGTGCTCTCGGTGTCCAAGGAAATACAGGTACACGTGGTAGCACAGGCGCACGTGGTGCAAATGGTCCTCAGGGTGCTCTCGGTGTACAAGGAAACACAGGAACACGTGGTAGCACAGGTAACCGTGGTGCAAACGGTCCTCAGGGTGCTCTCGGTGTCCAAGGTGCGACGGGTATTTGCCCGACAGGTCCTCGTGGTGCAAATGGTCCTCAGGGTGCTCTTGGTGTACAAGGTAACAAAGGAACACTTGGTGATACGGGTGATCGTGGTGCACAAGGTCCACAAGGTGCTAAGGGTCCACAAGGTCCAAGAGGTACATACAACAGCGCTAGGGGAACACGTGGTGCACAAGGTCCACAAGGTGTAGCTGGCCCACAAGGTTCAACGGGTATTTGTCCGACGGGTACTCGCGGTGCACAAGGCCCACAAGGTGCAGCCGGTCCTCAAGGTTCAAGGGGTACAAAGAGCAATACGACAGGTACGCGTGGAGAACAAGGCCCTCAGGGTGCAACAGGCGCACAAGGCTCAGCAGGACTTAGAGGCTCTACAGGTACCGCTGGTGTAGTTGGTGCATCAGGATCACTTCTCCCTCTTGATTCAGCGGGCTCCAATAAGGGGTACATTCTTGGAAAGAATACAACATCAGGTGGTTGGTCTGGCACGATATACGTTTCAAGTGCATACTTCCAAAGTGGTGTTCTTTACGAAGGATCAGACGAAAGATGGAAAGTATTTGACGGAGACGTTACTGCTGATTTCGACAAGATTTCAAGAATTCCTAAGAAATTCTATAAATGGAAAGACGAAGGAGACTTTGGACAGGTTCAAATCGGTACTTCCGCACAGGAACTCAAGAAACTTTATCCTGAGATAGTAAACATCGATGAAAACGGTTACCTCAGCGTAGCGTACGATAGGCTATCAATCATCGCACTTGCCGCAATCGACAAACTTGTTGAAGAAAACAAGGCGTTGAAGGAAAGGATAGAGAAAATAGAAAAAACGCTTTCTTAAAACATTAAAAAGCAAATAAGGCGACGGTGAAAACCGCCGCCTTTTTGTTTACAAAGCCGTTAAAAACTATATCTTTAACAAAAAATGTCAGAGTACGTATTTGAATACAAGGGACAGGTTCACGTTTTCCCAAAAGATGACAACGATAAAGACAAATACATAGTTTTTGCGTGTGCGAAAAACGAGGATCCGTACATAAGGGAATGGGTATCTCATTACGAGAAATTAGGGTTTGACAAAGTGATAATCGCAGACAACAATGACTCTCCTGACAGCCTTCAAGAAATTCTCCGTGACAGGATAGACGACGGGTTCGTTCAAATATTTCCTTGCAACGGTATTGAACAGTTCCAACTATACATATACAATATGTTCCTTGCTGAAGGGAATTATAAATGGTGTGCTTATTTTGATTGTGATGAATTTCTTGAACTTAACGTACACGCTGACATAAAGAGTTTCCTTGAAGGTGTAAAAGAGCATTGCGTACTAATAAATTGGGTTGTTTTCGGTTCAAACGGAGTTCAAAATCATGAAGATGGAAATGTGCAAGACAGGTTCAAGGTTCCCGTAAGTCCTGTTGCATTTTTCAAGGAAAACTATTACGTAAAGCCTATAATCAGGGGCGGTGAGTATCACGGAGAATATTTGAACAGCACGCACTGTCCTTCCAATGAAAAATCCATTAACATTGGTGGATATTACAAGGTTGATTACTCAAGTCACGTGTATTGTCCTCCAAGGTACAAATACGCCTATATCAAACATTATTATACGAAATCGTTTGACGAGTGGATGGCAAATAAGGTACAACGTGGTTGGCCTGACGAAATGCCGAAGATATTACGGGCTTCAAATTATTTCATTGTGGATAAAAACCCTGAGTTCCCTGACATAAGATACTATAACGGGTTTTTCATTGACAACAACGAGTTTTCTGAGAAGAAATTTAAAGAAAAATACGACAGTATGATGAACACGTACGAACTCGTTGAGTTAAGGAGTAGCACGCACAATGTGTATTCAATTATCCTTCACGCTTTCGCAATGATGAAATTTTACAAAAACCATATTATAGCAATTAACAGTGAAGACATTGACGATTGTACGTTTGCAAACTTATTGGAGTATGCAATGATAACAGGAAACAGGGTATGTTTCGTATTTGAAAGGGGAGACGTTTACAAGGCTTTTTGGAACAAGACGACGTGGAATAAGGAACTTTATTATTTTATTGACTGTCAATGAAAAAGGTAATAGGCATATACTGTGGGGATTTTACCTACAACGGAAAATTTTGGGATAGTGACGTTGTTCGCGCCGGTGGTGCTGGCGGTAGTGAGATATGGGCTGTTGAACTCGCTTCCGAATTTAACAAACTCGGTTTCCATGTAATAGTGTTTTGCTGTTGCGAATATTGGCATTTCGATGGGGAAGGAGTAGAATATGTGCCATATACCATGTTTGACGGTAGGCGGCAGTATCAGCACTTCGACTATTTCATATCTTCAAGGAGAGCGGAAGAAATATCGCCCGATTTTGAATGTCCCAACATTTATCTTATGTCTCATGAGATAGGGATTTTCAACAGGTATTGGGGAAATTTCGAGACATTTGAAGGATTGAAAATGGATAAGGTTAAGAAGATTGGGGTACTTTCAGAGTGGCACAAGAAGGCGACTCTGAAACTTTACCACCAACTACGTGAGGATCAACTGTTCATTACGCAGAATGGAATTGATATGTCACTGTATCGAAACGTAGATTTTTGTGATAAGCGTAATATGATGGTTTGGTCAATGGCGCTTAATCGTGGTATGACGTTTTTTGGAAAATACGTGCTTCCAAAGATATTGAAAGAGGTTCCTGATTTTGAACTGAATATCTGTTCATATAATCTTGATATTAAAGGAATATTGCCGGAAGGCCCGAATGTTCATTTTCTTGGTACTTTAACTCGCCCAGAATTAGCCGAACTGCAGAAGCAGGCAAAGATATGGGTATTGCCCAATTATGGCTATAACGACTTCGGAAAGCCTCTTCACGAGTCTTTCTGTATGAGTGCCGTGGAGAACGCGCTGGCCGGCAACGCTATTGTGTGTTTCAATAAAGACGGGCTTACTACGACGTTGGAAGGATATAAAGGAATAATCAATGCTGATTGGTTTGACGATGAGCCGGAGAGTAGGGAAATTTCAGAAGATGAGTATGAGCGTCTCGCTACGCAACTTGCTAATAAGGCGATATGGTTCCTGAAAGATGAAAAAGCACGCATAGATTTTGGCCAAGAAGCCATGTACTTATGCAAAAAATACACTTGGAAAAATTCAGCAATGACTTGGTTAAAAGAATGGGGGTTGCTATATGAGTAAGACTTTGCTGTTTGTTTGCCCAGGAGTTGATTATCTTACTACGTGGGACGAGTTGTCTGTTAAAAGCGGTGCTGTAGGTGGTACTGAGACAATGCTGATAGAAATAACCGCCGCGCTGTCTAAATTAGGATATAGAGTTATATTGGTTGGAGAGCCTGATATATGGCATATTTCAACAGACGGCGTTGAGTATATATCTTTTTCTGATGCGGTTAGAGAATATTCTGAAGTTGAGTTCGATGTTGGGTTTTTTTATTTCATTGACAACATACGGATTTTCAACTGTAAAAAAAATATTCTAATTCCATCTTGTGAACTAATACAAGAAAACGGGCTTGATTTTGGGAGAGACGTTGACACTTCACTTTTCGACAAGGTTTTTTATCTAAGTGATTGGCAAAGGGACGAAATACACAATGAGCAAGGTGTTGGGCTTGATAAACTAGTATATGTCCCAAACTGTGTTGGATATACCGATTTATATTCAAACGCACTTTCTTATGAGAAAGAAAATGCTATGGTGTGGTCTTCGAGATACGAAAGAAACTTTGAATTTTTTATGGATATGGTTTATCCGAAAATAGCGAAATATTACCCAGACTTCAAAGTTTACCTTTGTGGATATATTGATAAAAACAGATATGTTTCTGACAAATACAAGGATTGCAACGTAGAGATCCTTGGTAAGTTAGATAAAAAAACTTTGTCTGAATATCAAAAAAGAAGTAAGATATGGGTATATCCGAACGTAGGGATTAACTTTGACGAAGAAAAAAATTGGCTGTTCCATGAAACGTTCTGCATTACTGCTGTGGAGAATCTTCTTGCAAGAAATGCAATCATTTGTTTCGGTGATGGAAAAGACGGAATAACAACTACGTTGGAAGGATACGATCTTCTTCCCGGCGGAATTTTTAAGGAATCTGAGACGTTTTTTTGGGAAGATAAGGAAGCCGTAGCAAATTGTTTGGCGGGAGAAACGTTCAGGTGTCTTCAGGAAGAAGACTATTGGTATAAAAAGGTCGATGGAGAAGCTTACCATAAACTGAAAGACAAATATACGATAGATAATGTTGTAAAATATTGGATAAAGGCGATTGAAGATGAATAGGAAACTTGTGTTCTCGTTTTATGTGAACGAAAATTATAATGACGAAATAAACACCATACATTTCAGGTGTATCGGGCATTTTAAGAATTGCTTCGACTGTGCGGATATTACGTTTATTTTAGAAGATAAAGTTACGTGTATGGTGTATGCTAGACAAGCGGAGCAAAGGTTTTTGGATATATTCATAGGTAAGAATATACAATTCTCGTTCATTGATAACAATGAGTTCAGAGAATCGAAGGTTTTCTATGACAAGATAGCCACAAGGCTCAAGGACGAAGAACTCGTGTTTTTCGCACACAACAAGGGTATATCGAACGTATTCAAGCACGACAGGGCCCAGATATACCAATGGGTAACGGCAATGTATTATTTCTCCTTGAACTATCCTGAAGAAATGCAGAAAAGGCTTGTCAATGAGAAATACTATTGCTATGGCTCGTTCCTGACAAAAAACGACGAGCCTGAGCGTTGTAACAAATACGGGTGGTACTATATCGGTACGTTTTTCTGGATTAACGGGAAGAAGCTGTACCAATATATGCGGAATAACGAGATAGACCTGCCTGTAATGGGGGATAGGTTTTACGACGAAGAGTTTCTTGGTAACATATTGCAGACGTGGCCATTGGTTATGACGGCAAGTAGAAGGAACAAATACCTCGTTAATTGCGGAGATTTTTATAATTATGCAACTGATTATACAAAAATTGCATACGAAGAAGATATTGAAGACTTTAACGCTTTCTGTAAAGACATAGTTTTATGAAAAAATATGCCATAAAACGGCGGTTAAAGGGCGTAGATTTATAATTATTGATGGCTGAATAAAAAGAAATTTTATGAAGAGTGTATTGATAACAGGAAATGCAGGTTTACTTGGTTCAAGGCTTGCTGATTGGATATTAAAGAACCACCCTGAATATGAGGTTGTTGGTATTGATAACCTATTCGGCGGGTACATTGAGAACGTGGATGACAGGGTGGTGTTCTATAAAAGGGAATTGTCCACTGACAAATTGACAGACATATTTGATAAACACAATTTCGAATATGTTTTCCATTTCGCCGCATACGCTGCAGAGGGTCTTTCTCCGTTCATGCGTATGTTCAACGACAGTAACAATATGCTGTCTACAGACAATATCATTAACGAATGTATCAAGCACGACGTGAAGCGTTTGATTTACACTTCTTCAATGTCGGTATATGGTTGGGGAGCCAAAGAAGGAGAGAGGTTCACAGAGGACGACACGCCGTCACCTATCGATCCTTATGCAATCTCAAAATATGCCTGTGAACTGAACATAAAAGCCGCTGGCTTGCAGCATGGGCTTGATTGGTGCATTATACGTCCGCACAACGTTTATGGCGTTAAACAGAATATATGGGACAAATACCGTAATGTTTTGGGGATATGGATGGTTGACGCATTAAATAATCGCCCTATGCTCGTTTACGGCGACGGAAAACAAACAAGGGCGTTCTCCTATATTGACGACTGCCTTGAACCTTTTTGGAACGCTGCAGTATTCCCGCAGGCTTCAAAACAGATTGTGAACGTTGGCGGTATCAATCCTATAACAATCGAAGACGCTTGCTACCTTGTGTCGAAGGTTACAGGCTACGATTGGATTGAACACAGGGAGAAAAGGTACGAAGTGACGCACGCCGTTCCGTCATACGAGAAATCAATTGAACTTCTCGGCTACAACGAAACGACTTCAATGGAAGACGGGCTTCGTGAAATGTGGAATTGGGCTAAAGAACAGCCGAACAGGAAACAGTATAAGTGGGAGAACTACGAAATAACAAAAGGAATATACAGTTATTGGAAATGAACAGATTGACTAAATTAGCCAACAAATATAAGACAGATAAAGGCACGGAGTACGAATTTTGTCACGGGTTTACAAAATTTTACGAGCCATTTTTCTCCGTTTACGAAAATCCAGTGATATTGGAACTTGGGGTGGGAAAAGGCGGCTCCGAAAAAATGTTCAATGCTTTTTATGACGGCGATTGCCAAATTTATTGCGTTGATATAGAAGATAAATCGGAAATGTTCAAAGACTATGAGAACATCCATTTCTTCCAATTGGATCTTGGAAATGAAGAGGGTGTCAAGGCGTTTATCGAACAGCTTGGAGACATAAAATTCGACATTATAATAGACGACGCTTCTCATTTTCCGCTTCATCAGTATATAGCCCTTATTAACTTCAGGAGAATGCTGAAAGAAAACGGTATATTTGTTATGGAAGATTTGCATACGTCGTACGATACATTCACAGGAGTTGATTATTCAGAAACACCATTGGCTTTCCTGTCAAGTTTAGACTATAACAGGTTTTTCCTGACGCCAGAGGAATATTATTCACTAGTGAATAGTATAGACGAAGTGTACGTCTATAACAGGAGAAACGATAACGACCATGCAGTTGGGTTTAAAAACAGGAGCATAACTTCAGTAATAACGTTTAGGTAGTAATGCATCAGAAAAAGAGACTAATATTCTATCTGTATATTACAGAAGATTTTTTTGAAAGGAAAACAAATCTTGTCACGGTGGAGTGCCTTAGAAGGTATTCCCATATTTTTGACTGTGCCGATTTTTACCTGTCAATTGACGATGTGAACAATTACGAGTTGATAAACCGTATTGAAAATTTGTTAATCAATCTCGGTTTCAACAAGGACATTGCGTTTCATATCCATCAGAACGACGATTACCGCGAGTCTGCAGTAGTTAAAGCAGAGATTGCGGACAAAATCAAAGTCTTGGACGATTTGATTTTCTTCGGGCACGGAAAGGGTTTCACGAACCTTGACCAATATGACGAGGACTCAATGATACATTGGCTTCTCGGTTGCTATTACCTGTCTCTTGAGTTCGTGGATGAAGCGATTGCGTTGATTACAGGCATGAACACATTTTGTACTTTCGGCTCTTTCCCGTTGGTGCTTGAAAAACGCTCATTGGAAGAAGACTACCTCGCCCAAAATGAACTGTACCTTGGAAGGATTAAATATGGGTGGTGTTTTTCGGGCACGTTCTTTTGGCTGAACCCGCCGAAACTGTATGATCACATGCATATCTTCAATCAAGAAATTCCAAAGATATTCGACAGGTACTATTCAGAAAAAATGCTCGGCAATATAATGTCTTATCCTTCGAACGCCACAGGGCACAAACTTCGTTACCTATACTCAGGGAACAATATGTACAACGAAGGTGTTGCTGAAAGCTGCATTAGATTCATATTGGAAGATAACGAGATTCCTGCGTACTACCAATTCAGGCAGGAAATTTTGGACGCTGTGAGAGAAAGATATGGAAAATAAAACCATTGAAATAGTGTATGTAGCCACCAATGGGTACTGTGGCTATGCAGAAGGCTTTTTCTCGACGCTGAAGTATTTTATGCCAGGCGTGAAGAAAATCGTTACCATCCTTTCAAACAGGATGGAAGAATACGCTAACTACTGTGAAGGGGACGTTATCAAGACGAACCTGATTAAAATGTTCGACTTGTTCTATCCCTGCATAAACCTGCATAAGCCGTACTTCCTTGAGCAACTTCCGAAAGCGAATACAGATTACATATTTTATTTTGACGCAGACACCATTTTCAAGGAAGTTCCTGAATATGATTGGGAAGGTATGATAGCCGATTTGGAAGATAGGAAGGTTCTAATTTCGAAGCACCCTATGTACGCTGCTAAGGAGACGTTCAAACTTTGCAACATTACAAAGCACGATTGGATTGCTAATTTTTACACCCCGAATATGACGGAGAAGGATCCAAAACGTTCTGCGTACATTCCCGACGGTGAATACACATACGTTATTTCGTCGTTTTTTGCCGCTAGGAGAGACGTTATGCATGAGTTGGACGAATACCTTATCCAAATGACGAGAAGCGATTTGACGCGAAGTGAAGGCTATCACGTGCCACAGTTTATGGACGAGAACTATTTTAACGCTCTCGTGTATGACTACGAACACGGAAATTTGAATAAGCCATACGGATTTTCAGTTAAACAGTATAGCGAACTTCGTAACGGAGATAGCGAGCATTACGATTCAATATTCATTTACCAAAAGAATTTTAACGACAATTTTAAGACAAACAGAAGATAATGGACGAGAATAATATGAAGGTAGCCGTTTGTTGTATAGTAAAAATGGAAAACCTATATCTCAGGGATTTCATAGAATATCATTTGAGATTGGGCGTATCTCAATTCATACTATACGACAACAACGACGAGAACGGTGAATATCCGCAGCAAGTGATTGGAGACTATATACGTAGCGGGCAAGTGATATACAAGAATGCCCGTGGAAAGCACAGATACCAACTTGAAGCGTATTCAGAGTGTTATAACACGTACAAAGATGAATACGATTGGATTGCTTTTATAGACGTGGACGAGTTTATCGCCTTGTATGAAGACAACACCATACAGGAATTTCTTTCTCATGATAAATTTTCAGATGCCGGGGCTGTGTTTCTTTATTGGGTTCAGTTTGGCGACAATGGGCTTTTGCATTACGACAACCGACCTGTATATGAAAGATTTACCACGCACATTGATCAGACACAAAACAGGGCAAACACGTTCAAAATTATATTGCGAGGAAAAATAAACATTTTCGTTTGTTTTGAAGATGCAAACGCCGTTTCGTTTGATAACCCAGACAGAATGAACTTTGTTATCGTCGATGCGGCAGGAAGAGAAATCGGGCCTTATATGGGCTACACGCAGTGGTCTTATGACTGTGCCGCACTCAACCATTATCAAACTCTTACCATAGACGAGTTTCTTTGCAGGCGTTTTGGCAGAAGGTCTTACGCTGACAAGGCTTCGTCTTTCAATCAAGATGTTATAATGGGCATTTTTTGGCAGTTGAATGAATGGACTGAAGAAAAACAGAGAATCATTGACGATTTTCTTGGAACTTACGAAATGAAGGAGGACAACGTATGAGGCCAAAACTTTCATTGTTGATTATTGACCCTGAAAAAAAGAGCAGGGATTACAGCAAACTCAATACTTCGGCTATTGTTGGCATAGGCGAGACATCTATTGATGTGAACGTGATTGAGAATACGGACGAACTGAACAAAAGCCTTAACAGGTACAAGGGTTTTGACTGTATAGTAAGTATCGGTGCCGTTAATACTAGACCGCTTACCAATTCTTCATTTGAATTCAGGAAAAAATGGGTTCATATTCCTGAATATGATGAGAATGTTATTGTAAATTCGCTCATTAACACTTTCATTTGTAACATAGAACGAGACCGCGAAGATGACAAGTTGTTTTCTATTTTCACTTGCACGTTCAATACACCGAAATCCGTTATAATGAGGCTTTACGATTCGCTTGTGAAACAGACATACAAAAATTGGAATTGGTGGGTTTTGGATGACAGCACGTCTGCAGGCTCGGTGTGTGATTATCTTTTGAAATTGAACGATCCAAGGATTATTGTTGTTAAAAACATAACCAATCATGGCGTTATCGGTTTCAACAAGCACGTTATAGCATCGGCTTGCGATGGAGATTATTTAGTGGAGATAGACCACGATGACGAACTAACTCCTGATTGCCTTGAACTGTTAAAGAAAGCGTTTGATAAATACGAAGACGCTGACTTCGTGTTCTCACACGCATTTGAAGAAATGGACGGGATACCCGTTTGGTACAACGGCCCGTTCGGACTTGGGCAGGGATATTATTCTGACGAAATCATAAACGGGCAACTCGTTAAAAACGTACCAATGACACCCGACGTAACGTTCCTTACAATCAGGCATATCGTAGGATTACCTAACCATGTACGTTGTTGGAAGAAAGAGTTCTATCATAAAATTGGCGGGCATAATACGGAACTTGCAGTTCTTGACGATATGGATATCCTTATACGTACGTTCCTTCACGGAAAAATGTGCAAGATTAACAAGGTTCTGTATATTCAGCATGAGGGCTCGTCTAACGATAACAATGGAAGGGGCTCAACCACGCAGGGAAACCGTTATGGAGAAATTGTCAGGACGGGTGTGCTACTAAGGTGGAAATACGACAAACAGATACATGAGCGTCTGCTTGAACTTGGTTACGAAGATCCTATATGGGACGACGAGAAAGGATATAGTGAGATAAGGATAATTGAAGAAAAATTACCCGCCATAAATTACACTTACGAAGCGTAATGGAAGAATACTATTTCAAACATTCGGGTCTGCGATTTGAAAAAGACCCGACAGACATAGACAAATATATTGTAATCGCCTGCGCCAAAAACGAGGGTGATTATATTGTTGAATGGGTTGAACATTACTACGGGCTTGGTTTTGACAAAATCATTATCGCAGATAACAATGATGTTGGAGACGATTCACTATACGAAAAAGTTCAGAAATACATAGACGAAGGCAGAATGCAAGTGTTCGACGTACGTGGGGTGGACGCTGTACAGGTTGGATTGTATGCTGATTATTGTGAACAGTCAAATTTTAAGTGGTGTGCATTCTACGATTGCGACGAGTTTCTTGATATAGGAGTGTACAGTAACATAAAAGAATATCTTGAACAATTCATTAACTATGACGTTGTTCTACTGAATTGGCTCGTGTTCGGCCCTGATGGGCAGCTAACGAAAGAGGACGGTCTCGTTCAGGAAAGGTTCAAAAAGGCACAATCCCCCGTTCTGTATTTCAAAGAGAATTCGTTTGTCAAATCTTTAGTTCAAGGGAACAAGGAAAAGTTCGAAGGTTGTTTCTTTAATGGTTCGCATTTACCTACACCGGCAGAAGGAAAATCAATAAGGGTTACTCTCGGTGGATATTATATGCCGAAAGCGTTCACCCATTCAATATTCCCCCCAAAATATAAGAACGGGTATATCAGGCACTATTATACGAAATCATTTGAAGAATGGGTAAAGAAAGCAAGCAGGGGCTGGCCAGACGGAACTGAAAACCTCCTTTTATCCAAGTACCTTGTATTTGAGAAAAATATGCTCGTCCCGTTTGAGTTTATGGACAAAGCATTGTTCAAAATTGAGAGTTATTCTACATTCAAAAATTTTGAAAAGGAGATGAATGATTATGACGTTTTTTCCATAAGGACAGACGGTGAGTTCGTGTATCCGTTGATTACCGAAATGATGGATATATTTCAGAAAGTTACCGGATATACGTTTCTGTTTTCCGACCAAGCGATTGACGACACTCTTTTCACTATACTGCTTGAATACGGGTATGCTACAGGAAACAGGGTTCTGTTCTGTAAGGACCCTAATGAAATGTGGAAGGCATATCAAAAATTCGGAAAGAAAAACTGCACTTACTACATAATAACTTTTGGCTGATATGAAAAAACAGTTGGTATTCCATTTTTATTGCGATTATGGATGGGAAGAAAATATAGCAGTTAAACTACACTTGGAATGTATTAAGCACTATATCCACGTATTTGATGACGTTGTTGTAGTTATAGCAACCGATCATATTGAAGATAGGGGCTTGTTACGAGCCGTTAGAGAGCATATCTTGTTGTATATGGACTGCAATACCATTACAATAAAAACAGTCCAAAATACGGAGTTTAGAGAAGCAAAAACGTTCTATGACGAGATAGTCAACAAAGACTATGACGGCATAACGCTTTTTACACATACGAAAGGGTACACAAATTTCGACGTAGATAGATATGATAAAGAAAGGCTGAAAGAATGGATTATCGGTTCCTACTGGATAAATCTCAATTTTGTGCATGAAGCCGAGTCGATGCTATCATATAATACGAAAGCCAATAACGGGCTTTTTTACGGTGCTTTTTTATCTTTCACACACGATAGCAAGTTGTTACAAAAAGCGGCGTATTCGGGAAGTATGTTTTGGACTAATATGCGAAACGTGAGGGTTGAGTGTGGTTTGTCCAACGTAGAAATCCCTGCGCTTGCTACTCGTATGTCAGCCGAACAGTTTCCCGGACTTGTTTGTTATGGGATAGTCAATATGTTGGCTACATCACATAAAGGGATTGGGATATATTTCGACCTTTGCGATTTTTACGGGGAAAAGGAAGAAAAGTACGGGCCGAAATTTATATTAGAAGAATTATTTCCTGAAGAAATTCATGAACTGTACGAGTTTGAAGACGAGATACATAAAAAAAGCGGGGTTTGAAACCCCGCTTTTCTTTTAAGCCATATTCGTATAGTATTCGGTTGGCACTGAAGCCTCCCAGTTCGGGAACTTAGCCACCATAGCTTCGTAACTGTACGGTTCAACGATTGCGAAGAACGATAGGCTACCGTTCATGCTACCCCAATCCTTCCAGAATGTAGGAACATTACCCGTACTTCTTGTAGAGTACGACATAAATCCGCTACAATTGTTGATAAGTCTGTTATTAGAGTAGGTGAACAACGGCGTAATCTTCGGTATGCTGCTGCCACGTGAATCTCCAAGAAGACTTGATACATTCTGTAGGACAACGCAGTGAGAGAATACATCCACCGTAACCTGATCGTATTCGTCAGTGCTTTCAACCCACCTTGCCTGTCTCCACAAGCCTGAGATATCAATAAGAGAACGTCCGTTACTCTCAAAGAGTTCAGTAGGAACTGCAGTGTATCTCCAAATGCTCGTGTTAGCAAACAAGTTGGAAGCCTCCTGCAAGTTCGTGAAGTGCGATAGTAGTTGAGGCGGATATAGTACACCGAGATTGTCTTTTGAAGTTCCCCACTTGTGAGGGAGCAACGTCTGACAGCCCATGAACATATATGAAATGCTTCCGATTTCACTTACAGGCTCGAACAAGAATTCAGGTATTCTACCGATTGCGCCGTGTATTACTTCAACGCCATTATTGTTTCCGTAAGGCCCTGAAGCACTTGACAAAGCACCCTTAATGTTGGTAGATACGTCGTTCACGCAGTACTTGAATATGTCAGGAGGGCAGAAATAGTTCTTACTTTGGAAGTATGTGTAGAAACTACCAAGGTTGTTCCAACCCGTATAGTCTCTAACCCTATCCTGTTGCCAATCCATAACATCTGAAGGGTCTGTGTCCACAAACTCAGCAGGTAGTGTTTCAAAGTTCACGTCGTTCCTGCTCCATACAGGAGAAGCCTGAAGCCTTGTCAAGAACGTCGTGCTTCCGTCATACGCATACTTGTCGAATGTATATCTCTTTTTGTGGATATTCCTAGTATAGTGCAATCCGTCAAGGATATATTCGAAATCAGGTGCGTATTGATCGTCCTCGCATAGAACCTTTTCGAACTCATTGTTCGTCACTGAATAGCCTGACATAAGCGTAGATTCAGATAGGTTAGCAAGTGCGTAAGACATTCTTGATATGGTGTTCTTTCCGTATTTTGCAGTTCCGTTATAAACTGAATACTGTCCGTCTGATATTGAAGCCAAATCACCTTCGTTTCCTGACACACCAAGTGCAGAAGCCTGAGCAGCCGTAAGTCCGACAACCGTGTATTCTTTCACACCTTCTTCATAGAAGAGATGGTAAGGAATCTTGTTCACGATATATATTCCGTTGAATATGTTGTCAGCATTGACAATCTCGCAGTTCTTGAATGCATCTCCTGCAAGTCTGCAGTGTATGGACTTAGACATGCTTCTGAAGAAAGAAGAAACGTTTTTCAGTTTCACGCAATCTTCGAAGATACTGCGTCCGTTCTTGAAGAGCAAATCAATCGTTATTACGGATTCACGGCCTTCTGAATTGTCGTAGTTCTTGAAATTGTGAGCGAACTCGAACAAGTCAGGGCATTCTACAAGGTTTACGCAACCCTTCAATATATCGTAAGGGAATACGTCACCGTCGCAGTCGTCCATTCCAGGATACAATGAAGCGAGATCCGGATCCTCAGGTTCAAAGTTGCTGAGGAATTTAATCAAGCCCGGACCGTAGAATGACGTTGAAGTTCCGTATTTCCACGTGTCGTCGTAACTTGCGTTTGCCCCAGGCTGTCCACCTGTCACGTACTTCAACGTTCCTGCAATTCTCTTGAAGAAACTGTTACCCAATGGTAGCAAAATGCCTGTTCCTGGATCGCTTGGATACAGGAGACCAGGGTCGTGAGAGCAATCTTCGTTGAAAATAAATGAGTGAACTATTGACTGTAGCCTGTTAGGATACTGATCAGGATTATCAGAATACCCACCGAATAGGTTTGCGATACTGCCTGAGCCGCCAATATCCACGAAGGAATTCAAAATCTCACGCAATTTCGTGTTGTTTTGGAACAACTCGGTTGCGTCAGCAGAACCTTGGTCGAACATAATGCTACACTCATTGAATGAGTTAGAAATAACCTCCAAATCGGGTAGATTTACTAGAAGTTGGTTATCGTATAGCATTTCTCCACCAACGTTCGGGTTGAATCCTTCAATTGTCACAATCTTACAGTTCTCAGGGAAGAAACATTTCTCCCTTATGACGTAGTATGTGCCGTCGAACACGTTCCTGAACTCCGTAAGGTTGTCAATAAGCGGGTCAAGAAGCGGTTCAAACAAAGGACCTCCAATCTTACAGCCCCTGAATATTCCATTGATATTGGTTACACTCCTACATTTTGCAAATGTATTGATATCAAGGAAATCATCTTTGTCTGTACTGATGTATCGGCAACCTGCGAAGAGTTCTGATAGGACTCTTGTTCTGCTGTTGCAGAGTGACAACACGTAGTAAGCGTCGTGAACGTCGCACCTTGTACCTGCGAACCAACCTGTCAAGTCCGCTTCGTCAAATGGTGCAATGTTCGTATAGTCAGGGTCGTCAACAAACAACGGAGACGTACCTTCAAGCCCATAATGTGCAAGGCTGAAGTCCGTGTTGAACAAGTCACCATCAACGAACTCAACGTCTGAGTAATCGGTTAATATTCCGTTAGGCGTCCACCTGTAAGCCTCATCGTGGTTAATATAGAAGTTCTCCTTACCGTAGAATACGCTTTCAGTCAGTTTAATGTGACCGAAAATTCGTACAATATCGTTACTGCTGTAGAACGTCCTTGAGTTAATCACAATAGGATGTGCAGGGTCGTTAGGGAACCTTACATACTTGACGTTCACGTTGGCTACGAAGATGTTTTCACCGTCGAGCGAAGTCATAGGTGTCATATCAAGAATGTAATCACCCGTGTCTTCGTACGTTTCAACAGATTCTCCATAGTAGTAGAAACCGGTTGCATTGACAATGTTCCTTAACTCAAACCTTGTTACGCCTGACATGTATTCTCTTGCAGGGAAACCTACAGGAACCGTTGTATCAAGCCTTATTAGTTTTACGTCTTCCAAAGGAGAATCAACAATGCTAATTGCCAAATTCTCATAGATACATTCGGATATTGTCAAGTTAGCCAATGAGCCGTTACCGATAATGTCAATTCTTTGCAAGGCAGGACAGTTGCTGATAACCAATGTGTTCAATGATGCATTGTTAGCAATAGTCAAAGTCCTCAAATATTCATTGTTTGAAATATTGAGCTCTTCAATAGCGTTACAAGCGTTTATGTTCACATTTATCAAATTCGGAATTGAAGATAATGAAATGTTCTTAAGTCCTGCACAGTTCGAAATGTTAACTTCGGTAATCTTACTACAGTTCGTGAAGTCAACCGTCTGAAGAACAGGCTGGTTGCTCATAAAGAAACTGTCGATGTTAGAACCCCTTACATTCAGCCTTTGAAGAACGCTTGAAGGTAGCAAGAAGTTTGTTACCGGAGAATTAGATATGTCAATATACTTAATCTTCGTGTAGTCCTCCAAGTGAATGCTCAATGTGTTGCTAGGTGATGAGTTTGCAAATGAAGTATCTGAAATGTTGATAGATTCAAGTGAACTTTCACCACCGTATATACACAATCCGTTCTTATCCGTTCTGTTCGTTTCAAATACGAGCGGATTATCCTGCAACATCTTGGTTCCGTGTATATCGAACTCAACAAGTGCTGTAAGGATTTCAGACGTGTTGTAAGATTGGTTATTGTTAAATGATTCAACACGTATTCCGTCCAAACCCTTGAATTGAGTTATAAGGTTAGAGCTTGAGAACGAAGTCTGTTTTGTTGAAGTGTGCTCAATTGTATGGATTTCAGTTTCTGTGTAGGCAGGTATGAAATACTTGCCTGACGTTTCCGTACCGCCTTCAATGTTACCTGTGTTGATCTTAATGAACGTAGGAGTAGTAGTTGTAATCCTGTAAGGGATGTAGTTCGCACGTCCCCTATTAGTTACGTTAACTTTGTTCACGTAGAACGGGCTATCGCTGAACATACCTGCGGAAGCGTTGCTATCTTCGAACACGCCATCAAGGAAATACAGCCTCTTCTTAAGCCAATTTCTGACGTACTCAATTCTGGTACCGTGAAGCATAAACATGTTCTGCCCAGGTCCAATGTATTTGCTCTCGTAGTCGTAGTCGTAGATAAGTTCACCGCAACCGCCAACTTTTTCTTCCATCAAAGAAACAAATTTAGCATACGTCTCCAAGGCGCCGCCTATTTTTCTCAAAGAAGTCCAAGCGGTGTTGTAGTAAGACTTACCACCATTGTTTATTTCAGTGAAACGTCCGTCCCTGAAAATAGCCCAAAGTTTAGAACCATAAGCGCCATACTTTGAAGCCGGATCGTGCAACGTGACAGAAAGTTTGCTTATGTTAGTAACCGGATCAAGCTCGTTATAGTAGGAGTCAATGTATGCCGTCTCAATAACGCCATCATCACCTTCGTTGGTAAGTCCGAGAGCCGTATCCATATCGTAGAAGCAAGTCCACCATTTGTTACCGCCGTCCCAAGTCCTAAGAGTAAGGTTTTTTCCGAGTGAGTCAGTCATACCAAGTGCAGATGCGACAACGAAGTATCCAACCGCATTCGTAATTGACATGTGGTCGTTGAATGTTTCCATTCCGTTATCGGTCAAGGTATAACGGTTACCGCCCCTAGGAATAAGTTTGTCGCCGTCTGAAGTAAACCTCTGTTTACCTTCAAAGCCGATAGAACCAAGCCCATTAGCCGTACCCATAGTAGCTGTTATGCCAAACAAGTTACTAAGTTTGGTCCAAATTTCAGCGCCATCAGGTGCGTTAATATCTTCTTCTTCGCCGGGTCCATAGAACCTGAATTTTCCATAGAACTTCATAATTTCAACGTCGTCCTGTGTCCAAGTCTGGTGCTCGATGTTGTTATCGTCAGCTGTTGCACCAAACTCGTAACTATACACATTGTTCGTTATGATTCCGTGGTCTCCGAATGGCTCGTTTTTACCATATTCAACATAGTGGTCGATAAGCGCAGGGATAGTACCTTTTGGATTATTTTCACTGCGTCTTGAGAATTCTTTTAGGAATTTCATACCCATATTAAAATATGAGTAACGACCGAGGTTGAATGAATAGATACCAATAAGTTCAAAGTTGTTTGAATCAGCGAACTTGATAAGCATAAGTACAGGGAAACCTTCAAGCGTGTGCTTAATCTGAACCTTCTCATCAAAGTCGATTTCGTTTCCGTAAGTTGCTTCTCTCGTATCGGCGTGCTTGAGTGGCTCGGCTCCATTCGCATTGACATCCTTAGGTCTCCACCTATCTGTGAAGCCTTCCATTGCAGGATTATCCTCCATAAGGCCGCAGTGGTGGTTAACCCAATAACCAATCATTGCGTTGTTTGCGTGAGCAGAGTCCACAACGTCAGCCTTGAGCGTGTACTGCTTCTCAGGGAACCAATCCTCTCTAACTTGAAGAAGCTTTGTTTTCTGAGAATCTTCAGAACAGGTGTCAACAATAATCATTTCAAGGTTTTTGATATAGTATGAAAGAGTTGACGTACCTTGTAGCCTTATTTCAGCGTTAAAGCTGATACTTCCGCTTTTTGTGAAATATTGAACAGCACACCTACGGCCAGTTTTGGTTACGCTGTCATCGCCAGAATAGTCGGTGTGGAAGTAATCCCTCGTGAAATCCGTGCCGTTTGCATTGATAAGAATAATAGGAATAGGAGAAGCCTCTTGCAACTGTGCGAAACTAGCGGAGTCGTAGTCAAGTTTTCCTTCGCTTGAAATCAAATATGACAATGCTTTGTTTTTAGCGTCATCATAGTTGTAAATCAAGTTCCTTGATTTCCATTCCCTGTAATCATTGAGAACGTTTTCGTCGCTGATAGGTCCCTCAAGTCTTGCGTTTTTACCGTTAACGGCAATTTGCAAAGGATTAAGGGCTTTTGTGTAAACGGCGAACTCGTAAACTTTTATATCAGAGAATTTAGTGAGAGTATCGTTAACCAAGTCTGCAGCGAAATACGCCTTAGTAGGGAATTGGTAATCGGATGACTGATTTATTTGGCCAATGTTTTCAGCGTCATTGATTACGCCATCCACATAGATATAAACCTTGCTGTCATCATAAACAAAATCAACAGTGTTTCTCTTACCTTGTCTTAGGTTCGCTCTCAACGTAGCCGTTCTACCACCCGTACCCCTTACGTACCAAACTGCTTCAGAAAGTGATATTTTTATTCCGTTAGACAAACTTCCGTTACCGTCGTTTGTACCCCACAAAAATACCGTTTTCGTGTCGTCCGCTAGATCGTCCGCATTAACTGTTATAGAAATATCAAAACCTTCGTGGTTTTCATTGTTCGTCATAAAAGCAATTTCCGTTGCGTAATTGCTCATGTCGGCAATAGCATACGCCTCGTTCTGCAGCCTCATATAAGGAACTGCTTCTGACGTAATGAAACCACTACTCTTTCCGTTTGTGTTGTATGTTTTAATTTGGGCGACAGTCTGTATCGGTGTCATTTCTCCACCGTATGCAGGCATATACTCCCTTATTGAAGAAGTCCACGTGTCATCACGCATTACTGAGTAGGAGTCCCAAGCGAAAATACAGGTATCGGCACTTGCCGTTCCGTAGCCTACATATCTCTTATAGTGCTGCCTTGGGAACATATCAGTATTCGTCTCTTTAATGTCGAATATACCTGTTCTTTCAAGGTTGATTGTTTTATCCCTACCGCTCCAAGCCTTTACCGTTAGTTTCCAGCCTTCTTGAACATAGTACGACGCCATCGGAAGAGAAACCGAAATGTATTTTTGCGCCTCGTCAGGAATGTTAGTGTTGTATAAGTTGTCGTCGAAAGACGAACCTGCAACAATTGACTCGTCTCCAAGTGGAGAAATAAGTTTAATTGCATAGTATATATTCGTATCAGTTACGAGTATAGGCAAATAAACTCTGAAGTTAAATTTGAGACGGCTGTTAAGTTCCACTGATGTAGGTTCGGGGTCGTCATCGTACGTGAGCCCATCGAAAAAGATAGCCATCTGTTCGGCATTTCTAATTCTGACTCCAAATACAATCGGATCCGTTGTAGTATTAACAGTCGTTCCGTAAGTAGCCTGTGCGTAGATAGTTACAACGTACAAGTCGTTGGCCTCCACCTGACTCCTGTCAATAATTTTCTGCCAAATGTTGATTGTGCGAATACTGTCAGACGTAGTATCGTTGGTGTACGAAATGTCGTCCTCAACACCATTGCAAGAGAAGTGAAGAGTGGTATTTGAATTGATAATACCGTTTTTGACATTGAAATAAACAGCACCGTTGCCTGTCATTGTCATAATAACTTCACCGTTCGCAATGTTGTTTTGCGAACTGAGCGAAAGTTTCAAGGTATTTTCGTAAATCCTAAAACTCTGTCTAACAGTAGTATCCGCAGGCGTAATGGCTTCGATTTGGAATGAGTGCGTTGTTGATTGAGTTACCGAGTTGATATCCCTGATCGTTATGGTTTTGTCCTCTTCGTTATTGATAGTCGTGTAGTCACTTATATCAGTTCCGTCGAAGATATAACGATAACGATATTGATCGGCACTCGTTCCACCAGTGATTTTAAACCTTACGGAAAAAGACGTGGTGTTAATGTACACTGCATTATTCTCGATAATAGGAGATATAATTTCAATGCCGTAAAGGGTGGGGTTGTATCCGCCGCCACCGCCGCCACCACCGCCTCCGCCGTGTTCTCCGAGCCAGGAAACGTTCCTTTGAAGCCTTGAAATATCGTCACTTATTGTTGAAAGTGCTTCGTCAAGGGTGGTCGTTTCCTCTCCTTCTTCGGCGTAATTGTAATTCGTTACAACTACATCGGTGTCGGAAATTTTAGTACCGCCGTCTAATTCGTGGATGATGGTGACATCCGGAGATGACACCAACTCCCACTTCTTAGACTGCTTATTATATCTCTTGAAATATTTAGCCATTATTTTTTATTTTTTCACTTCGATAATTGTAGTAGTATCGCTTTCGGAAACACTTGCTCCGATACCGTTCACTGAATGGAGCGGAGTCTCGTGCTCGTTGTCAAGTGATGAAACACCCTTTCTCGTGTATGCACCCTGAATATTGATGTCAAAGGTACCGGCATTGAAAATTCCGGGAACTTTCCTTACCCTACCTTCAATTTTCTGCGGTGTGACAGTCCACAAAGTGTAGAATGGGTGTCTTTGTCCGGCATTCGGCTTTGTCTGTCCCTTTCCTGTAGGATAGTAGTATCTCATCCAAGGAATGTTGCCTGAAGGGAGCTCCTTGTTTGACGTATGCTTGTAACTCGTCGCCTGAGACATTGCATAGATAACCGGATTGGTTCCTGCAGGAAGTTCGTCGTCGAACTTGAACTCGCAAAGGTACGTATGGGCAGTGTAACTTGACTTAATCGTTCCGTCCTGTTCAACCCACTCGTTAGGGAATTTCCTACCGTCATCAAGCGTTGTAAGGTCTGTTGAGTTTGCAAAGTTAGCAAGTTCAGTTGCCTTGTTAGCCCTTGAAATAACGATAACAGGTTGGAAACTGTGAACCTTTCTTTCACCATCCACATATTCAACGTTTTCAAGGATAGGCCAAGAAGTTGACTGTGTGTGCTTATGTCCACCAAATACGAGACGAATGTTGTGCGTCTGGCAGAACTCGCCGAACCAATACTTGTCAGCGTCCGCAATGTTGGTGTTCATATTTGAACCGCCTCTACCTTCTCCGCCTTCGTACACTTCCTTGTTTGTTGTAGCAGGGCTGTGGGCGCCTGTTTTGTCGGTGTAATCCTCAGTTACGCCTGTAGTGATAATTGTGAACGGCATTTCGTGGCAGTACACAATGTTCCATACATTTGAAGAATGGTTCTGCAAATCTCTTTCGGCCCACTGCTTAATCTGTGGATAGAAATTGCCGTAATCGTCAAAGTTGTAAACGCTCGTTCCGTCTGAGTTGGATTCAGCCTTAGCCTTAATTTCTGAGTTAATGCAGATGAAGTGAACATCACCATAGTTGAATGAGTAAAGTGAAGGAATGTAGTAATCGTTACCATTCACAGTGAAGACAGGGCTGTTATCCTCGTCAATCTCGAAGCAATAGAAGAATTCTATATTTTCGAGTGAGAGTTTTGATGCGTCGGAACCATTACCGAGTTTGTAAAGCTCCCTAGGAGAAAGGTCATTGTTACCAATTGTTGCCATTTCTTCCATGTTCTTCATCATATCGCATTCAGCGTCAAAGTAATCAAGCCACTCGCCGATACGGTTACCGTTCTGCGTCATATCGCCCGTGTTCACCATGAACTGAATGTCGTTGTTAACGTCCTCTTTCTCAATTACCTTTGCAGCCGCTTTCCATACTTCGTACTCTTCCCAATTGAAACCTTGCTGGTCGGAAGTCTGTACGAATGTAAACCCGTTGTTAACGTCATTGTTAGAGCGTACCTTGAAACTCTTTACAGGCGTGCAGTGTTCGATGTCAGGCGTTCCGTCGCTGTTAGCATAACCTGCAATATATTCGTACTCGCCTGCAGCAAGGTTTCTCTTGACGTACTTGTGAGCCGTCATTACGTTTCCGTCGCTGTACTCCCTAGTCTTTCTGTTGTAGAAAGCCCTTACACCTGTTTCGTTCTTAAATGACTCGTAGCCTTCGCCCCATGACTGTGCACCCTTTGAACGGATCCAAATGAATTCGTCGTCAGCAGGGCCCTTTGTAAGCCAGTTGAAGCACCTTGTAGCACCCTGTCCGTTATCGGTTGCTTGGAAACCGAATGAGCAGGTAATAACGGTAGGCTTTCCTTCAACGAGTTTTGTTTTGTTGTAGAAGATATTCTTCTTTTCTTCTGAAGCCCTTGGAGTGTAAACCTCAATGTTAGGGATAACTTCGCCATTACGCTTTGTGAGGTCAACGTAGTTCCACCATTTAGAGTTGTCTCTTGCTGAAACGTCCTTTGTTGCCTGAGATACAGGATCCATTGCGTAATATTTCTTGAACAATTTCTTGTTCATCTCAGTAGTGGTGTATGCGTTCTTTTCCGCACCGTCCGCATTGATACCAACAAGGTCAATGTAGCCTGGTATTACATCAGGAACTGAGCTGTTGAAAGGATTTGACTCCGCACAAGGAGTTGTACCGAACGTCAAGAAGAACTTAGCACTTTCTGTGCTGAACTTAATTGGCTCTCCGGTGACAGAATACTCGTTGTTGTGTGAAGGGTCTATCTTCCACTCCATATCGTATTTGTCCACCTTTATCTTTGCGGAATTCATCGCTGAGCACTGTGCACCCCTGATAAGGAACGTCGAACCTGCTTTGATTACACCTTTAAGCGGAAGCACATACCAAGCGTTCTGCTTAATTGCATACTGAAGTGACATACCCTCAAGGTTAATGTTGTTGTTGGTCAAATTAGACAATTCGACAAAGTTGTGCGAACAGTAGTTGATTGTATGTTCGTCCGCATCAACACCACCGCAGTAAACAGAGTTAATGTACAATTTGTTTACTGTAGTAGGAGTAATAGCGGTTACGTTCGTTGTTCCTGACGGAGCGTTAGGCGTGATAGCCTGTACAGTCGTCTCCGTGTAGAGGTTGCCTTCATTGTCAACCTTGAGAACATAGTCCGTTCCGTCTGGCGAAGTGATATGTGATACTATTTCACCGATGTTAAGATCGTAGTCCACACCGTTCACTCTAATTCCTTTAATTTGTGTATTTGCTGCCATATTTGTTTTGAATTTTTAGCCTGTTATTTCCAATATACCTTCGGGCGTTACATTAGCACTGAGTAACAATATCCCGTTTTCAACTCTTGTGTTTCCGTCAATGTTGAGTTCTCCACCGCCATCAACTGTTCCGCTTGAATGGTCGCTTGGAGGTTCTATATCTCCGCCTCCGTCGTCACCACCACCGCCGCCGCCCGACTCGTTGTCGTTCAGCGTTAATATGTCGTCAACTACGCCTCCAACGTTGATTACGAGTATTCCATTTTCATCTACATAAATAGCGTTTTCGTCGTTAGTTGTAACAGATAATGTTCCATCTTCCTCTACAGTAAACTTGGTTTCAATTGTTACTGACGTTGTGTCGCCCGTTGTACCCGTATCCGGATCAATTGAACCACCGCTACCGCTTATCTTGTAAAGTTTAATCTGCCCGTTAGGTGCCTTCGCCTTTACATACAACGCACATTCACTGATACACCATATAGGTTCGTTTATACATAGATAATCTGCATTTTGTGACAATATCGTAGGATTTTCAACCGTCTTAAGAATGACGTGCCTTACATTAGGCTCACTATATGTTTCGTAATCAGGTTCTTCGTTATAGAATACTTCTGCAGGATATATGTTTCTAATCCTTCTTCCGTCCGTTGTGGTAAGTGTAGCAACTACCTGTATGTTTCCTGCCTTGGTTGCAAGGAGTACGTTTTTGTCGTTCACAGTTGCAATCTCGCTCGGCGTACAATCAATCGTAAGAGTTTCCGTCGTCTGTTTGACTTGCTCTTTTGCGTTGTTAAACATTCTCAATTTAAGGAAGTAGTTCTGTCCTTTATAGAGTTTGTTGTAAACGCCGAGCGTGCTGTTACCGATAAACAGATCAAACGATGTAACAACCAAGTCGTCCGTAGCGTATTGCTCATAAGAGATTGCGTCTTCCGGTTGCTCCGGTTCAGCCATATTTTCGAGGTCGTACTTTTCGCTGTTTGTAACAATGTCGCCACCTGCGATGGTACTTGATAGTGCGTAGTCGTGACGGTTTACGAGGTTCTTTATTTTTTGGAGTTCACTTTTCAAAAGAGAAACCTCCACCCTCAAATTCTCCGTCTCAACATCTTCCTCGTCAATGTCCAATTTGTCTGTGAGCCATATTACGTCCTTGTCTTGTGGCTCTTCTTCGGTTTCGACGATTTTCAACGTCTCGCTTTCTTCAATGGAAACAAATAGTTTGGCAACGTCATCATTTATTTTGATGACTGCAGTTGAATACATTTGATTTCCGTCAGGACTAATGTATTCGATTACTATTTCTTCGCCGTCGAAAAAGTCAGCAAGGCTTCCGTTGATATGTCTTTCAACCAATGAAATCGCATCACTTTTTGGCCTGTGTGTCTGAAACCTTGGTAACTGTATATATTTTTTATTCATTTGTACCTATTTTTTCTTCAAGTGATTTGATTCTATCGTATAGTTTGTCTATTGCTGCAAGTGCAATGATTGATAGTTTCTCATAGGAAACACTCATAAATCCATTTTTGTCTTCGTGTACGGCTTCAGGTATAATTTCTTTCACCTTCTGTGCAGACGTACCAATCTGAAGTCTTTCAGGCATTTCGTTCCAACGGAAGTATTTCTTCGGAATTTTTGACAACTTATCGAAGTCAATTTCAATGTCGTTTTCAAATGTCTTCCATCTTTCGTCAGAACCTTCATACAGTACGTTGTCAATGAAATATGAGCGAGATACGTAGAAGTTTCCGTTCCAACCGTCAGTTTGGTCGTCTTTACCTATGATATATATTGAACTAGTTCGTCCAGAATGGCTTGTGGAAAGCCCGTTCACTGCTTGAAGCGAGACAAGGTTTCCGTTTACTCCGACGACACCTGCCGTGCCCGTTGAGCCGCGAAGACCAGCAGAACCTTGAGGACCCAATACGCCTTGTGCACCCTGTATGCCAATTGTTCCTTGTGAGCCGTTTGCTCCTGATTCGCCTTGTGCACCGTTAGCGCCAATATCTCCTCTTGTTCCCCTGTCGCCTTGAACACCGTTTGTTCCTTGCGGCCCTGAAGTACCACGTGTACCTCTGTCTCCACGTGTACCCCTGTCACCTTGAACGCCGTTTGTTCCTTGTGCACCGGTTACACCACGTGTGCCAATAGGGGCAATACCTCTTGAACCTTGTGCACCGGCAGCACCTTGAGCACCTGCAACGCCACGTGTTCCGATAGGAGAAATACCCGTTGAACCCTGAGGTCCAGCAACACCCTGAGCACCGGCTGCACCACGTGTGCCAATAGGGGCAATACCTCTTGAACCTTGTGCACCGGCAGCACCTTGAGCACCTGCAACGCCACGTGTTCCGACAGGAGAAACGCCCGTTGAACCCTGAGGCCCTGCAGCACCCTGAGCACCGGCTACACCACGTAAACCGATAGGGGCAATACCTCTTGAGCCCTGTGCACCTGCCTCGCCTTGGGCACCTGCTACGCCACGTAAGCCAACAGGAGCGATACCCCTTGAACCCTGTGTGCCCGCTTCACCTTGTCCGCCGGCAACACCGCGTGGACCAACGGAACCATTAGTACCTCTGCTACCTTGTACGCCGGCTACACCCTGTACTCCCATTACGCCACGTCTTCCAACCGGCGAGATACCAGTATCTCCTTGAATACCAAGAGCGCCTTGGTTACCTTTTACACCTACTGCGCCTTGATTACCTATTGCACCGTTAGCACCTTGAACACCGATAACACCACGATATCCTTGTGCACCTGCACGTCCTTGGAAACCCGCCGCTCCGTTAGCACCTTGGGCACCAGCGACACCTCTGTCTCCTTGAACACCTGCAACGCCACGATTTCCTTGTATGCCCGCACGTCCTTGGAAGCCTATTGCGCCGTTTTCACCTTGGCCTCCTGCGACACCACGAGGTCCTTGGCCTCCTGCAATGCCACGGTAGCCTTGTACGCCTGCAACACCCTGTGCACCAACTACACCCGCAGCGCCCTGGCTACCTGATACTCCGATTGGACCCTGGGCACCATTGCCTGCAGCACCACGAGGGCCCTGAGCACCTGCAGCACCCTGAGAACCAACGAAGCCTCTTGCACCTTGAGCACCACGTATTCCGTTATCGCCTTGTGCACCTACGTCACCGAGCACACCTTGGCCTCCCGCAATACCACGGTATCCCTGTGCACCAGCACGTCCTTGGAAGCCCAATACTCCGTTAGCACCCTGCATGCCCGCTAATCCTCGGTTTCCTTGTCCACCGACAACGCCGCCATATCCTTGTACGCCCGCACGTCCTTGGAAGCCTGCCGCTCCGTTAGCACCTTGCATACCTGCTACACCTCTGTCACCCTGTGCACCTACGACGCCACGGTTACCTTGTACGCCCGCACGTCCTTGGAAACCTGCCGCTCCGTTAGCGCCCTGCATACCTACGACGCCTCTATTACCTTGTGCACCCACGGCACCACGATTACCCTGTATTCCAACAATACCTTGGAAGCCAATCAAACCGTTAGCACCCTGTACACCAATTGCACCAACTGCACCCTGAGAACCAGCACGTCCTTGAGAACCTGCAACACCGTTAGCACCTTGAGAACCTGATACACCTATTTCTCCTTGTGCACCATCAGACGCAGCGCCACGAGGTCCTTGGGCACCTGCAGCACCCTGAGAACCAACGAAACCTCTTGCACCTTGGTCACCACGTATTCCAACGTCACCTTGTGCACCTATTTCTCCACGGTTACCTTGCGGTCCGAGAACACCCGTACTTCCCTGTGCACCGGCAGCACCCTGGCTGCCTGATACGCCAACGTCACCTTGTGTCCCACCTGCAGCACCACGGGCACCCTGTACACCGGCAGCACCCTGACTACCACGAGCGCCAGCATCACCCTGAATACCAATTTCTCCTTGGGAACCACGTGGGCCAGCGTCTCCTTGGTGTCCCATTCTACCGGCATATCCTTGGTTACCAATTATACCTGCCGAACCCTGAACACCTGCAGCACCCTGTGTGCCCTGAATACCTTGGTTACCACGTCCACCACGGTCACCTTGTGAACCCGTAGGACCGACAAGTCCTTGTTCACCTTGTATTCCTTCATCTCCTTGTGGACCGCCAACGTATATGACAACACCGACAGGGCCCTGAGAACCCATTATACCTCTTGCACCTTGCAATCCAATATGTCCAACAGGACCCTGAATGCCCACAATACCTTGTGCACCGATAATACCACGTGCTCCCTGAGGACCAACGTTACCGATTTCACCTTGCGGTCCATTTTTTCCTTCTGACACGCAAATACGTGCTACTCCATTGTCAATCAATAGAATACATTCAGTTGCGTTTGTATTGTTAATGGCTTCATCAAGATATTGGATGATGATAGTTTCGCCGTCTTTATAATAGCCTATGTTCTGATTTATATATCCTTCAACCTTCTCCAAAGCGGCTGAAAGATTATTTTTAATTATGAAACGTGTGGGCTGTATGTATTTTCTCCTGTCCATTAAAAGACTATATTTTTACATAAATACTTCCAAGCACTGAGAATAGCCCAAAATGTATTTGGATATCTCGCTTGAAATTAGTATATTTGCGAAGATATGATTATAATTCCCGACATACACGGACGCAAGTTTTGGAAAAAAGCAGTCAAGAAGCACGAGGACGAAGAAATCGTTTTCCTCGGCGATTACTGTGACCCATATCCGAAGGAAGGAATTCATGAAGATTTGAAAAACTTCGATGAGATAATCGCATTCAAGAAAAAACACCCTAAAAATGTTACCCTACTGATTGGAAACCACGATCAGCAGTATTTCATTTATGGCTCTTGTTACTGTGGAAGGAGAAGTTATTTCAATGAGAGAAGTTACTACCAACGTTTTAATGAGAATAGGGAACTGTTCCAACTTTGTCTTGAAAAAGAAATAAACGGGAAGAAGTACCTGTTTTCTCATGCGGGTGTGTTAAGAGGATGGAAGGAGTTAAGGCTTCCTGACGTTTCCGATGACAAGGTAGCCATGTATCTCAACAATGCTTATGAGGTAAATGATGACAGGCTTGGTTATATCCTTTCGGACATATCGTACAAGCGTAGAGGAAACGAACTATATGGCTCAGTCACGTGGGCGGATGTTTCAGAACATTTTTTGGAGAAACAGCCTATTGCCGCCTACCAAATTTTCGGGCATTCCCAAATGAACGAATATCCAATAATCACAAAAAATTTTGCAGATTTGGATGTACGTAGGGCTTTTATCTTAAACGATAAAGGTGAGATACTTGAAATGAACGGAGAACCCGCGATAACGTTTGACGATGTGGTCAAAAATCTTGAGTTTGGAGACGACGAAGAATGAGCTTAGAAGAAATGATAAAAACAATACTTGATCGGGGCTACGACGATACCGTCCCGATCAGGCTTTCTGTTATAAGTCAGATCAAGAACAGGGTTCTTGAAATTGAGTTCCGCTTGTACAATATCGAACTTGAGTTAGCCAATTCATACACGAAAAAGTATAAGAAAGAATTGGAAGACGAGCGTAACGCCCTGAATGACGAACTTTGTTGGCGAATGCAGGATTTGGAAGATGTCGTAAATCGTATCAAACTTCCGCCAATCGACAATGAAAAAGAGGGGTTGAACTACAAATATGAAGACCCTACGGACGTTATTGATCCTAAAAAAATCGCCGACGAGAAATACCCCGTCGTTCCTTGGACCGTTATGCCGAAGGAAGACGATAACGGGAGAATTATAAATTTTGACGAATGGCTTGACAACTACAGGATTTGGATACAATCTTGGAACCTGAACTTTGGTTTTATCAAGGGGTGGGAATATGCCATTGGAAAAAGCATTGAAGGAAAAAATGTAGGAGACGAATAATATGAAATACGAGAAAGAGTTATTTGGGCACACGCTTGAAATTCGTGGAAGCGGTTCTGGTAGCCTAGACCCGTGGTCAGGCGATTTTGCACGCAGTATTGACCTCAGTCTTATGTGCACGTCTGATATGGCTGAGTTTATGCTTATTGACGGGGAGCATATCTACAAATTCGACAGTTCAACGCCTCTAATGGAATTACATAGTTTCATAGAAGCCGACGTGCTTGAGAGTTGGGAACAGTTCGAGAACGAATGGTTGAACCCTCTCGTTAAGAAATATAGGGTTCATGATTGGGGGTTGCTTAGCGAGCATATTGAGGGTTTGAAAGAAGCCAAAAAGCGTGACAGCGTGTGGAAATCAATACCGCAAAATAAGCGAAGGGAAGTGTATGAATACTTAAAGACCCTTTCAAAAGAAGAAACGGAAGAATGGTATGAGCGAAAATTTGAAGAATTGGGAATTAAAGACGTGGAGGCACCAGCCACTGAACCAACGGATTAAAACCTATAAACAAACTCCGTTAGAAAAATATCTTGAGAATGTAGTACCATATCTTCCATTTATTTTCAAAAATCTACGTGAAAGAGTACGGTGCAAATGGTATTTCAAGTACGGATATTTACGTAGATTTGATAATGAAATGATCAATCTTTTATCGTCAATGCAGGCAAAACCGGTTGACTATTCAAAAATAGAGATTGAGCCTTTCGAGTGGGAATTAGTTACGAAGAGATGAGAAAGGAAGAAATGATGAGAAGGTTTTACACGAATGAGACGCAGTGTAATTACAAAGAAGCCCAATTAAGGATACGATCTGCAATGAGGCACGGCGAGCCTTATGTGCTATTGCCGGGAAAGAACGGAATGACTGCAGATTTTAATTGGACGGCAACACCTGAAACAATACAAAGGCTGAGAAATGACGGGTTCGATATTGATAAAGTATGGAATCCGTATGAGTATTGGTCTGTTGAATGGGGATATAAATAGAAAGACAATGAACATATTAGTAACAGGAGCAAAGGGGCAACTTGGTTGTTGCCTGAAAGATTTGGTTGAGTTTAACGGTAACGGGCACCCGGACCACGATTCAAGTGAGAAGAACTATTACATTTTCACTGATTACGAAGAACTTGACATTACAGACGAAGATGTAGTGAAGAAGTACGTCAGGGATAATTTCATTAACGTAATCGTGAACTGTGCGGCTTACACCAACGTAGAGAAAGCACAGACGGACAGGGACACAGCATATAATGTGAACTCAATCGGACCATTAGTTTTGGCGGAAGCGGCTGCAGAAGTAGGGGCGGTTCTTATCCATATCTCTACTGACTATGTTTTCAAAGGGCAGAGAAATACACCGGTACCGCCTATTCCCGTTGGGCAAAACGTAATCGACTATCCTGACGCTGACAGGGACGAGTGTTTCTACGGATATTCAAAGAACGTAGCAGAAGAGTTGTTAACTGAAGTCGATAACTGCAAATACATTATTATCAGGACGGCATGGCTCTACTCAGAGTACGGGAAGAATTTCGTGAAGACAATGGTTGACAGGGCTAAGAACGATAAGCCCACAAAGGTTGTGTACGATCAGACGGGCTCACCAACATACGCGCCTGATTTGGCTGATTTCATCTACCATATCATAGAAGACAACACGCACGAGACAAGGTATCTGTCAAAGACTGGCGTGTATAACTTCGCAAACAAAGGAGTTGCATCTTGGTACGATATTGCAAGAACCGTTTTTGTCCATTGTGAATCAAATGGAATAGTCAGCCCGTGCCGTTCTTCTGAATACCCTTCTGAAGTGATCCGGCCAGCATATTCTGTTCTTGACACAGAAAAGACAGAAAAGGAATTTGACTATGTAATTCCATATTGGCGTGACTCCTTAATGCTTTGTTTGGCAAGCCTAGAATAATAAAGCGGAACGGATATTGCAATATGTTTATCAAAATATTGACGCAATGAAAACAATTAACGCAATTAAAATGGCAATCTGCGTAGTAGCAGTAGCACTAGCAATCTTGTCCTGCTCAGCAGCAAGGTATGCAACCAACAACAACCCGCAGGTTGAATTTGACGCGACCGAAATTCTTTACAATCAGTATCCGAACCTCGTACCGTTCTATGAAGAAGGCGTATTGAGAGTTACTTCACTCGTTGAAAGGAACGGCGTGTACGATATCAAGTACAAATTCGTGAAATATCATTACACGGATTACAGTGAAATGATTGCATGTATCAAGGAGAGATTTCCGGAACTGTACAATATGTATTCGTTCGGGCTCGTTGATATAACGTCTCTTTACAAATACGTTGATACGAGCACAATGGAGATAAGGTATAAAGTTGGATACAGGCGTGTATATGATTTCTATTATCACTATGTACCAAACGTATATCCTTACGGCGGATATAGGTATTATTACAGGCCGAGGCCCGCTCCGAGAGTTCCAAAGATTTCTCCTCCACCGGCGCAACATCGTAACGGTAGAAACGGGCGTTCACGAAGATAAATTCGCAATTTAAAATCCTGCTTTACGGCGGGATTTTGTATTTATGATTATGAAATACGATTTAACTGAAATAGGTTCAATAGAAGTATCTTCCCAATTCGATGAAGAACTGTATTCTGATTATTTGTCTGAAAACGGCATTGTTGACACGCCCGAAGAACGACTCAAATATATAAAAGACGAATGTTATTATGACGTTGAGTTTTTCGATTCAGAAACGTTTCACAGCATTGGATATGAACAGATGATGCTATGGGAAATTGAAGATGAATTTGGCGAGCAAATGGCTTCCGATATCCTGAAAGACTGCATGGATGGACGCAGCCATGAATACGAAGTACTTGCCTACATGAACGATTCGGTGGATATAAACAACCCTACAGAGTTGGCAAATGCCGCAATGAAATATCTAAGAAGCGGAAACTATTTCAAAAATTGCAGAGGATTCATACTGTCAAACGGCGTTGTCGTATATACTGATTCAGAACACAGTATGTGTACAAGAATACCGGGTGTTACGAGCACGTCTCATTTCATAGAACTTGGGAATATAAGAGTGCTTGACCATTCTGTCGATATTGCGAAAAACCCTACGGCAAAACAGATGGAAACCTTGGAAAACGTGTTTTCGGCATATCAAGGCGAAGAATTGTATCTTGATTTATGCAACAGGTCGATAAGAACCGTGTCAATAAAATACAATGAGTGCAACGCATACATGGCAATGAACGACATTAAAAGATATTTCAACGGACAATTAAGCCAACGGTACATAATAAGGGAGAATAAACCCTATACGATATCAGAAGCCACAATAAGGCGTATAGTGAAAAAAATATTGAGCGAAACGAAACAGTTCCTAAACAAATAAACAGCCCGCTATTCAATAGCGGGTTTATTTTTGTATCTTTATAAAAATTTTGTACAAAAATGAAAGGAATCATTCTTGCCGGTGGCTCCGGTTCCCGCCTTTGGAACGTAACGAGGGCGGTAAGTAAACAACTGTTGCCTGTTTACAACAAGCCAATGCTTTTTTATCCGCTTTCAACGCTTATGCTTGCGGATATCAGGGATATCCTTCTGATTACAACGCCAGAAGACCAACCCAACTTCAAACGTCTTATGGAAGACGGAACGAAATTCGGATTAAACCTTACGTATGCCGTACAGCCGAAACCCGAAGGATTGGCTCAAGCATTCCTAATTGCGGAAGAATGCGGATTTCTACACGAAGGAGAGCCTTGTGCATTGATCCTTGGTGATAATATCTTCCACAGTGCAGGCTTTACTGAATTGCTTGAAACTGCTGCGGGTTGGGCTGAATACAACGGTCCGAAAGGACCCGCAGACGTGCAAAATATGGCAACCATTTTCGGTATTGGCGTGAAAGACCCTCAAAGGTATGGCATTGCTGAAGTTGACGAAAACGGAACAGTCCTCAGCATTGAAGAGAAGCCGAGAGAGCCTAAGTCCAATATCTGCGTAACGGGGCTTTATTTCTATCCTGGCGACGTTTTGGAGAAGGCTAAACAAGTTACTCCATCCGCACGTGGAGAACTCGAAATAACCACTTTAAACCAACTTTATTTGAAAGATGACAGGCTACGCCTTACGCAACTTCCAAGGGGTGCCGTATGGCTTGATACGGGCACGTTCGACAGCCTGTATGAAGCGTCGTCTTTTGTTGAGACAATCGAGAAACGTAGCGGAGTTATGGTATGCTGTCCCGAAGAGATTGCTTTCAGGAAAGGTTGGATTGATCAAGAAACATTTTGGAGACTTGCCGTTGAACTCGAAAAGAACGAATACGGCTCTTATCTGAAATGGGTGTATTATCATTAGTTTTTTGGTTTTTAAAAAAAATTAGTATATTTGTACCCGAAATAATTCTTAAAACATTTTAGAATGAAGAAAATTTTGATGATTTTTGCAGCTATGGCCATCACAGTGATGGCCGCTGCGCAGACGGTTGAGCATTCAAAGTTGCTTGACAACACTTCAGTAACCCTTCTCGGTGGCGGCGTCACCACAGGCAGATTTGCCGACGTTCCCACTCCGTTCTTCTGGGACGGCACGAAGGCAGTTTTCAACGGCGTACGTCCGTTTGTAGGTGTAGAACTCACCAAGTACGTTACCCCCGTTGTCGGACTTAGCGTAGAGGGACTTGGTTTCATTGGAACCACTAACTCCTATACTTTCTTCGATGAGAGTGCGGTTCTTGGTAACGGAAAGATCAACTTCTCCAATTGGTTTGGCGGATACAAGGGTCAGCCACGTAGAGTTGAGGTAGTTGGTGTTCTCGGTCTCGGTTGGGGACATGACTATGTAAACAACGAGGTGCAGGCTTGGGCTTCTACGCCGGAGGAAGGCAAGGAACTTGTCGTTGGTACCGACCCTTACAACACTAATGGTATCCTTTTCACTGACAAGAACTATGTTGTCTACAACGCAGGTGCTGAACTCAATGTAAATCTTGGTAAGGAGCGCGATTGGCAGATTACTGTACGTCCCGGCGTTCTTTGGTTCAACAAGTACACATCAGGCCATTTCCAGTCACTTCCTACCTTTAAGGCTGACGCACGTGCAAATGTACAGGTTGGCGTTACCTATAAGTTCGGAAAGAGCGGTCACAAGAATTTCCGCCTTTGCCCTTACAGCGTAACTCAGGCTGACTACGATGCATTGAAGGACAAGTACAATGACGCTCTTAACCGTGAGCCGGAGGTTTTCAAGGTTGTGAAGCGAGTCACCGAGACCAAGGAGGTTCCCGTTGAGACTAAGGTTCTCGTCGGTAGCACCATTATCACCTTCAACATCGGTTCTTGCGAACTCACTCCTACGGAGAAGGCAAAGGTCGAGGCATTTGCGAAGTCACTTGACGGTGAAACTCTCGTTAGCGTAACAGGTTCTGCTGACAGCAAGACGGGAACCGAGACACGTAATTTCGCACTCGCTAAGAACCGTGCCAATGTAGTGAAGAACGCACTTGTCGGTTTTGGCGTAGCAGAGGACCGTATTGAGACGGATTACACTCTTGACGCTACTGACAATGTTCTCACTTCAAGAAGTGCTATTGCGAAGTTTAAGTAAATCGCTTTGCACACAACAGGAAAGCCCGCTTTTGGCGGGCTTTTTTGTATATTTATGGCATTATGGGAGTTTTACGCAAAACGGAGTGGACGGAGAAGAAGATACAGGACAAGTTGAAAATGTATTTCATGTCTCCGAGCACCAAGAAATACGAAATCACCAACCTGTTTATCTACGGGTGGGAGTCGGATTATCTTGCCATAACTAAATCGATGGTTGCGTATGAAGTCGAGATTAAGGTAAGTAAAGCCGATTTCAAGAATGACTTCAAAAGCAAACAGGACAAGCACCTTCTGTTTGAAGATGGGAACATGATAGGAAAGTTTCCCAAGGGATCGTCAATGCCGAACTACTTCTACTACGCCGTTCCTGACGGGCTCATAAGTGCCGACGAAGTTCCCGACTATGCGGGGCTTCTCTATGTTCAACCTTGGGGTATCACGTTCGTAAAACAGCCCAAGAAACTAACTGACGAGAAGTTTGATCCGGTGAAGTTGTATCTTGCAGACAAGTTCTACTACAATATGCTGAGCTGGCAGCGTAAGTATGAAGAATTGACCGATTCAGCGAACACGATAAAAGATTTGAAACGTCAGTTAAAAGGCATTAACAAAACGTTCAACGATTATGAGGAACTAATCGGGAACAAGGAGTGGGAAATAAGTGATTTAAAAGACGAAATAAAAAGATTAAAATATGAAATCGAAAGAAGAGATAATCAAGATAGCGAAAGAAATGTGTCCGAGAAATGACAGCGAATGTGCTGTTTTCATCTCAGGATTTATAAAAGGTTGGGAAGAATGTGAAAAAGAAAATGGACAGGATAGAGAAATGGTTGATTGATAAGAGCATAGAGAGCGATTACGATATATATTCGGAGTGGCTTAAAGTGTATTGGAAGGCAAAGAAAGTTCTTAACTACGTTCCAAATTTGGTTAAGAACACTTATCTTTGTGCAAGGTTTCCGTTCCTTAAATTTGGCGGTGGATTTTTCCAAACTACCTGTCGGTTTTGGCAGATAGATTACGGGTGGAGAAAGGCTTTCGGAATTCAACTGTGCAAAGAGTTGAAGGATGCATTGAAAAGGCACGGATGCCTAAAAACGTATGAAATCACAACAGTCAAGGAAAAGTTCGGTGCATTGAATATCTATGATAACGGTGCGCCTTCGGAGGTTCATGATATACTTGCGAAGTACGAATATATTTCAAGAAGAACCTGTATTGAGTGCGGACGAAGGGCTAAGTACATAACTCAGCCGTGGGAAGAGCCATACTGCGAGGATTGTATTAAGAACGTTGAGATAAATCAGAAACCGCCAATGGAGTCTTACAAAGATTTTGAGTGGTACGGGTGGAAACGTTAAACTACAATATAATATACTTTAACCCCGTTTTTGGCACATAAAACATAATATATTTTACTTTAAGATATGGAAGCAAACAACTATTCTCAAGTCGTTCCTATGACGTTTGAGGAACGCGTCGCTATGTACATGAATTGCGATAAATTGGATCTGGCAAGAATGCTCGCACAGAGAGATATGCACGATTTGGAATATCTTCCTCGAATTAACGAGCCGTATCCTTTTGAGCCGAGAAAGAATTGGTGGGATTATCAGATTACCTGCTCTGAGCCAATGAACAACGCAAATTCTACGACAAATTTGGATATCAAATAAAAAAATCTTATCTTTGCAAAAAAGATAGAGCTATGTTTGAATGTTTGAAAAGTAGGAAAACAATTGTTAGGCACATCATTGAAGAAAAACTTCAAATGCCCGCAAAGATAGAGTATATGAACCGTGTGTTGGATTCATGTACTAACCGAGAGCAGGCAAAGTTCGTAAGTGACTGGGCAAGAAACGTTATTGAGAACTATGAAAATCTTGCGGTAATCAAATCCAAAAAGTATCTTGGGCTATGGCATGAGATTGTTGGGTTTATGATCGATTTCATGGATGAGTTCAGAAAGTTTAACGAAAAAATGAGATTTTACTATGTCGAAAAATGTAAAACCTTGCCCGAATAGTAAATGTGGGTTGTGTGCTCACATGACGAACGTGAAAGACGAGAACCGTGAAGAAGCAAACGTGATGGGCGGCTGTTTCATTGACGGACATGTGACGTTCACTGATCAAAAATCTTGTAGGGATTTTAAACCGTTTATAAAATGATTACAGTTACTTTTACAAAAGAAAATATTGTATCGTCTGAGGTAGCAAAACTTCTAAAGAAGAAGGGGTTTAAGGATTGGTGTGGTCAGTGTTATACCACTGCAGTCATGCACAATGGGGAGCCAATTGATTTTGACGAAGAATGCGAACTGAAGGATGAAGGATATGGGGACGAAATCGAATACATTGACGGAGGCGTCCTGTTCAACGGTGGATATACCAACAAGGAAGATTTCGGCGCGTATGCCGCCCCTTCGCTTGCTCATGCGGTGAACTGGTTGGAAAAGAACGGCTATATTCTGTATGTGTACCCCGCCTACGACAAAAAAATGCTCTGGAAATTCAACATTTGGTTCGACAATAATGCAATGTTTCTTGGGCAGATACTTGAATATGACGACGACAAAATGTACGACAGCCGTGAAGAGGCGACGGATGCCGGTATCAAGTATTGCCTTGAAAAATTACTTTAATTATGACGCTAAGAAATTTAATTAACCGACTTGAAGAGATTTCCCGTGGCGGAAAAAACAACGATTTTGACGTGTTTGCATGGGGAGACGACGGAATGATTGATATGGATGTCGTTGGTGTCAGCGTTGATAGGTTTGTCGGCTCCGTTTAGGAATACGATTATGTTAAAATTCATTTACAGTAACAATGAAATTTCAGATTGAAGCAAACTATACAACAGGAGACAGTTTCGGGCACGAGGACGTTACCGACGTGCTTGAGTACGAATGGGCGGATGAAGAAATCGCAAAGGAGAATTTGCAAGCCATTGCGGACCATTATCGTGCGTATCAATATCAGGAAAACAGGCATTATAGCCTTCAGGAAGATCCGAAGATTGACTTCAAGAACGAGTGGTGGTATCGTGAACTCGCTTGTTTCAAGGATGAAGTCAGTTCAGCAATGTGGCTCCTAATGGACGATATGACAAAAGTACCGTTCACCTGTCCTTGGATTGGATATTTCGAAACTCTGAACAGTTTGGAGTTGAAAATTAAGAATGAGAAGGTTGTTTTTAACTAATTTTAATAATGTTCATTATTTTGTGCGTGTTCACTGGTAATGAACATGCAGCAAAAAGTGAACATGGAAGAAAAAAAGATTATATTCCTTGACATAGACGGCGTGTTGAACCACGATGAGTGGTATAATAAGACCAAAGGGAAGGAAGGAGACGTTGACCCGCATTGTATCGAGTTGCTAAACCAACTTGAAGGTGCGGAAATTGTCATATCTTCATCTTGGGGCGACTACAACGGAGAAACAAGCCAAATGCTCAAAGACAGTGGGCTTAAACTCCCCGTTCTTGGTGCTACAAAAAAGTGGCACTACAAATATGAATGGGTGTGCAGAGGAAACGAAGTGGAAGCATGGCTTATTGATACGTTTGGATTTTGCAGTCGTTTCAGGGGAAAATATGGGAACGAAAATTATGAGTATGTAATTCTCGATGACGACTCTGATATGCTTCTCGAACAGGCTGACAACTTCGTTAAGGTAAGCCGTTGGGTTGGATTGACTCAAGAAGATATTGACAAAATGAAACAAATTTTGAAACTCAATGAATAACTACTTCATTTTAGAAACGGAAGACCTCAATTTCCAAGAAGCGTACGCTGCATTTAAGCAGGGTAAATGCGTTAGACGGCACGGAAGCAGCATTGTTTATGAACCGCACTCTTCCATGAGTATGGAAGATACGAAATTCTCCGTAAACGACATTATGGCTACCGATTGGGAAATATGCAGAGTCGATTGGGAATGGGAGGACAAGCTTGACGAAGTTCGTGATTATGTTGAGGAAGCCGGGCTTGTAGTTGATACCCGTTTTTATGATTTGGACAAAATGGATATCGGAGAAATTTTCAACTACATTACAAATATGATTGATAGAGAAACCGAATATAATATCTTAATGACATTAAAGAAAGAAGGATACAGATTTGACAAAAAATGAAACCGATACTGATTTGGCTCGATGATTGGCGGAATCCTAAAATTTTTCTGCCGAAGCCAGCCCTTGACATATACGACATTGTATGGTGCAAGTCATACGAAGAATTTGACGACGCTCTTGCGAGTATGGACTTTCCGAGCGTCGTGTTCTTCGATCATGACCTTGGGGACTCTATGTACAGTGGGAAAGATTGTGCAAAGCTTCTCATAGACCACTGTATGAAAACGGGTAACAAACTGCCTGAGTATCGTTCTCAGTCAATGAACCCGATAGGGAAGAAAAGCATTCTGTCCCTTCTTGACTCGTATAAGAAAATCGAATTTTTATCTCAAAAATAGTATATTTTACGTATGATATTCGCAGTAGATTTTGACGGTACTGTGGTAACGCACAAGTTTCCGGACATTGGTGAGAGCGTAGGGGCGGAGAGAGTTCTCAAGAGCCTTATAAAGAACGGACACAAGATAGTTCTCAATACAATGAGAAGCCACAAGCCTTTCAAAGATAGAGACCTTCTTCAGGAAGCTGTTGATTGGTTCAAAGACAACGAAATCGAACTGTACGGGGTTAATGAAACGCCCGGCCAGAAGAAATGGACAGATACGCCTAAAGTGTTTGCGGATATGTACATTGACGATGCGGCTCTCGGTTGCCCAAAGACTATGATAAACGGTCATTCCGTGGTTGATTGGAAACGCATTGACGAGTTGTTTAAATCTTGTGGAATAATAAACACTATAATACTATGAGCACATATACGCACAGGTACATTGAGGTAGAAATAGAATGTATTGACGGTTCCGTTTGGAACAAAGAAAATCTCCCTTCCGCATCAAAACACGAAGGGGAGGTTTGGAAAGTTGCAAACCATCGGAATCACCCTGAGGTTTCTCCTTATTATATAGCGAGAGAGACGCCCGGCATTACGTTTGACGAGTCAACGTACGTTTGGACACCTGTTGAGAAAGTTGAAAAGAAATGGGTGCCCGTAAAATGGTACGGTATCATTCCAAAGAACAAGGTAATTGAGAACCATGATCCTTACTATAAGCCGAAGACGGTAGTAGCCAAAGACGAGAACGGAAAAGAATTCTTTCTTGAAGAGAATATTCTTTGGGCTAACAATGGTGGATATATCAGGGACGAATATATCGCTTCACGTGGGCTAAGCGGGCACAAATTCGCAAGCAGGGGGCTTCCTTCTGACGTTAGTGAAGAAGTGAAGAAAGACATTGAGTCCGATGAATACCACTATGATATTACGTGGGTTGATTTGGACGAATGGGAAGTCGCATTTGATACTGCCAAAGAAGACTTCGTGAAAAAAGTTCAGTTGTCGTTTGAAAAGATGGACAGGATGGAAATATCCGAAAAACTCGACACCATTCTTGCGACAATGAAGGATCCGAACTACAAGCCGAGAAAGAAAAAAAAGAAGGAAGAAGACGACTACTATTACGAGGATACCATAGAGTATCTGTTTGAAGAAGATATTTGGGAACTGTTCAATATCCAAATGGAGATAAACAGAACAGAGTTCATTAAAGAACAGTTTGACAACAATTACACCGTTCTTGGTACAAGAATAATCTATTATCTCGCATAGCATGAAAATAGTTAGTAAAGAGGACGTACTTAATTTGTACAAACAACTTCTTCCGTGGGAACAGGAAGAAGTGAAAGCCGCACTTGGTGTTGACTTGAGTTCGTTGTCCGAAGAAGATATACTTAACAGGTTCGGCATTGATCCTATCGACCACGTGGAAGCAAAAGATTGCTATGAAGCACTTAGTGACTCAATCATTAACTACTATTACACGTGGGAACTTTTTGACGAGATAGACGAACGGCTTTACAACGTAGATCCAAGTGACCTGATTGACAGCCTCGCCAAAAAGCTCAGTCTTGGTGGGCACAAAAACCATTGGTTCACTGAAAAAGATATTGAAGAACTTGAAAAGATTATCAGCAAACTCAAGAAAGAGTTGAACACGGAAGAGGTCCTTGGTACTACCGTAGTTATTAGGGACGACGACGGAGACATACAGGACGGAACCTATGAGTCATGGCTTACGTTCTATAACACCGAGTTCGACCTTCCTACTAATACGAATTTCAAGGAAGGAGATAAAGTAGAAATTTTCGCAAGAAAAACAAAATAACTAAGTCTAAATTTAAGATGCTTTGAACATTGCAATCGTAGGAACAGGCTATGTTGGTCTCGTAACGGGAGCCTGTTTCGCAAAAATGGGGCACCGAGTATGGTGCGTGGATATTGACGAGGCAAAGATTGAAAAACTCAAGCAGGGGATTATCCCTATTTACGAGCCTGGGCTTGAAGACATTGTTAAGAAATGTTACGCAAATGGTACGCTTAGTTTTGTAACGGATCTTTCCGAATGCTTCAAAAACGTAGAAATGGTGTTTTCGGCTGTAGGAACTCCGCCAAATGGGGACGGTTCTGCAGATTTGAAATACGTGCTTGCTGTAGCGAAGAGGTTTGGTGAGTTGTTGCTTGATGAAGGCACAGAGAATCATATAGTGTTTGTAACCAAGTCAACGGTTCCCGTCGGAACAGCGAAAAAGGTTGAAGAAACGATTAACAAAGAACTCGCAAAATTTGGAGACGCTTACATGCCGCTTTTCTCGCCGTTTAGCGTTGCTTCAAATCCTGAGTTCCTGAAAGAAGGCAGTGCTGTCTACGATTTCTTGAAGCCGGATAGGATTGTAGTTGGCGTTGAAGACGACTACACCGCAGAAATGTTCAGGAAACTTTATGAGCCGTTCGTCGTTGACAACCCTAACAAGTTGATAATCACAGACGTTCCAAGTGCTGAAATGATTAAGTATGCGTCCAATTCAATGTTGGCTACACGTATCAGTTTCATGAACGAGATTGCTAACCTATGTACAAAGGTAGGTGCTAACATTGATCACGTAAGGCGTGGAATGGGTAGCGATACGAGAATTGGTAGCAAGTTCCTGTACGCAGGTTGCGGGTATGGTGGGAGCTGCTTCCCGAAGGACGTTAAGGCGTTGATTAAGACGGGAATGGACAATGGCGAGGAAATGGCACTACTTAATGCAGTCGAGCGGGTAAACGAACATCAGAAGTTTGTCCCTATTTGCGAGACGAGGCGCGAATTGGATGGGTTTAAAGACAAGAACATACTCGTATGGGGGCTTGCGTTCAAGCCTGAGACAGACGACGTTAGAGAAGCACCGGCAATCAAGTCTGTGGCAAGTATGCTGATGGAAGGTGGCAACGTGTACGCATACGATCCTGTTGCTGCAAAAAATGCGGAAAAAGCTATTGCTGATAACGCTTGGCCTTCTTGCATGGAGAATTATCACTCAATCGCCGACAAGTTCGATGCAGAAGACATTGACGCAATTATATTGTTCACTGAATGGAACGAATTCAGGAACATTGATTGGGATTTTGTGAAGAGGAAATGGCCTAACTGCAAGATGGTGTTTGACGGAAGGAATATCTACAACAGGAGAGACGTTGAGATAACCGGCATAAAATACTTTGGGATTGGGAGATAAAAAGTGAGGGACGGTTTCATCGACCCGCCCCTCTACGCAGTCCCGAATTCGTTGGTAGCGAAATTCCTTGTCTTTCCGGCCCTGCGGTATAGAAAATATCATCAAACTCTTTTATAAATACCGGAACATTTCGTATATTTGATAGGAAAAGAAAACGATATGTCAAAAGTAGAACAAGTGTTTCATGGTAACAAGATAATTGTTGACAGGTTCGTTGAAAACAGTGGTATCCCACATGCTGAAATGTACCGTATCACTGTTTTCAATCAATCAAACCACTATCACGACGAAATCACTTTAACGGAGAGCCAATGGGCTGAGTTGAAGAGGTTTATGTTGGACGGAACTGACGGAGTGATAGCGAATACGTTCAATGAAGAAGAGATTGAAGAACAGTTCAAGCCCCGTTTCGGCGGAGCGAACGAGAAATACAGGGACTTCTATCGCGCCGGTTGGCGTTCTGCATTTGATTATGTGAATTCCAAGATATTAAGAGGAGGAAACAACGATGAGCGGAGGCGCATTTGATTATGATCAATACAGGCTTGGATATATCGCTGACAGTATTGAAGAAAGGATATTGAAAAACAAGGAGAAGCCTGACTATTGGTGGGGAGAATGGAAGGGGCAGGTTTATCCTGACGAAGTTATTGAGGAGTACAAAAAAGCAATCGCTTATCTCAAGATAGCACTTTGCTACGCACAGAGAGTAGATTGGCTCATATCAGGCGATGACGGAGACGACACGTTCCTTACACGCCTTGATCAAGAACTGAACGAACTCATTCAGAACGACGAATACGGATATATCAAGAAAATTTTGGAAAAGTAAAAAATTATACTTATCTTTGCAATACAAAATGTTTAAGAAACTTTTATCACTTTTTACCATGAAGAGAAACAGAAAGAACATGGACCTCAACAAGGAGTCTTATCGCGGAACACTCAAACAGATCATGAAGGTACGCGGCCTTCGCACCATTTCGCTCGACAACTACAACACGTGGAAGGGCAACGAGCGTAACACTGACGGGATTCATTCCCTGAAACTCGACATTCAGAGCGGGTATATCAACATTTTCGGTTACAGTTTTACCAAGGCGAAGGGACAGCCTGTGTGCAGCAATGTCGCAATCGAGGACGCTCCGGCGGAACTTTACCACTATGTCTACGGGCAGGTGATGAACATTCTCAACGACGAGCCCAACATTCCTTCCAAGGTGAAGAAGAATATCCTTGTCCGCGTAGCCCGATAAGCGTAACTCCTTGAAAATGAACCGTCCGAAAGGGCGGTTTTTTTTGTATCTTTGATCCGAATTTGGATTTTTGAATAAGTCTTCCTATCTTTGTCAAAACTTTAATTGGAAGACTTATGATTAACTTATCTAAGAATTTATGTTTGATAGTTTTTATCACTATTGTTGCCGTGTGTCTCAATAACGTAAAGTTGCCCGCAAAGGCTGAAGAACTCAAGCAGGAGCAGGCGGAAGAAATTGAAGGGGAAATCGCTGAGGCGGTTGAGATTGAGAGCGAATGGGACACGTTCATTCGTGCCGTCATTTGGAAAGAAAGCAAGGGCGATGAGAATGCTATCGGAGACAGTGGAAAGGCTGTGGGCGTCCTTCAAATTCACCCTATTATGGTTCGTGAAGCAAACCGTATCCTTGCGATGGAGGACGAGAGCAAGGCTAACTATTATAAGTACGACGACAGGTACAGCCGTGAGAAATCCATTGAGATGTTCAAGATTGTTCAGGACTACCACAACAAGAGCCATGACTTCAGGAAGGCACTTGACATTTGGAACCACGGGCACCCTGATTCTTACCGAAACGACATTTTTAACAAGTATAAAGAACTTAGAATTTAATATGGCACAGAAATTTTCACTTGAGTCCTTCAAGGACGCTTTGGCTGAAAACTACGACCTTCGTGACAGCCTTGCCGGTACGTCTGACGTTCTCGATTTCGACAACGGGACGGGACTAATTCACCGTGAAAACATTAACAGGTATCTTGAACGATATGCCTGTAAAAATGCGGAAGAGTTGTCTGACGCATTATGGTACGGATATGGAATGTACGTTAAAATTGTGTAGTATATGAAAAAGTGGAACGCAATTGATTGGGTTAACGCTGCACTCCTGTTTCTATTATATATGGGAATTTTCGGCGTACTTATTTACGTAAAGGCTAACGCACAGGAGAGGGACGAAATGAAGCCTGCGATTGTTCAAGCGGGTGTTGTCCCTACAATTAAGGTACCCCAAAAGAATGGCGGTACCCGCTATATGAATCTTTACGATACTGCGGGAAACAAATACGGCACTTGCTCCGCATATAAGGGCAAGTTTGACGGACATACTTGGTATGTGTTCTACGATAACCTTGCAGTTCCTGCGGTTGTGCACGATCCGTTGTGTGAGTGTCAAAAAAAACCCTGACTTAAAAGTCGGGGTTTTCCATTTTCAATATTGCGTTTACGTGTATCTGAGCAATTGCGTCACGCCCATCTTCGGACATTAGGAACTTAACTTCGTCCTTGTTGTCGTAGAACATATTCTCGGTAAGTATCGCCGGGCATTTCGTTTTCACGAGAACCGTGAAATTGTCTTCCCAACTATATTTTGCAGAAGACCATTTTCTTATAGTCCACCCAAGAGGGGAAAGAACTTTCTCCGCTTCACGCATAAACATTTCGGCTATTGGATCTGATGCGGTTTCGCCTTTTGAAGTGTAGCAGCACCAACCCTTAGCCGTCATCCAATCAGTTCCTTTTCCTGCGGCGTTTGCGTGTACAGAAATGAATATGCAATTATTTACTCCATAACGATCACAATACATATTAGCCCTTGCCGCTCTTGAAGTAAGAGAAATATCGTTTTCAACTTCGGGTACAAGAACCTCATATTTTATTCCAAGCCTGTCAAGTTTCTCAGCAATTCTTCTTACTATGTCACGGTTAAATTCATACTCGAAGAACTGAGTTCCGTCAGCAAGTTTAGGACTTCTTTTTCCTGGTGTTGACTTAGCGTGCCCGTTATCAAGAAGAACCACTTTTTTATATTCCACCTTTTCAGGCTCTGGATCGGGCTCTGGTACAGGGTCTGGATCAGGCTCTGGTACGGGTTGTATGTTGGTGTCCGTGTTCTCATCGGGCTCGGTTTCTTCTTCTGCGGGAACAAACGTTCCCGTCCAAGATGCGTCGTTAACGTTTTCTTCAACTTCAGTTTCTTCTTCGTGTTTTGAAAACAGTGATTTAAACCAATTCTTAAACATATCAAACAGTTTTTCCATGCTAATAAATACCATTCAAAAATGTATTTATAGGAAAAATATGTGTATGAAAAACAGTATATTTAAGTGGCTTGCAATGGTGGCAGTATGCGCCGGCATTTACAGTTGCGGGCTTTTCAAGAAGGTGACAAAGCCTACCGACACTACGCTGGGTACGCCGGCTATGTACGGGCAGACTTTTATGTACAATTCAAGACAGGTTGACTCAATGTGTTTAGCAGACGCAATTTCTCCTGACTTGGAAAACAATTGGCTGTCAACACAGTTTGTTGATGATGAGACAAATGCGGTGATAAAAAGGTATGTCTTCATTAAAGTCATGAACGACGATGAGGAAATGACTTATATTCTCACTCCCGTTGACACGCTGTACAAAGTAACTAAAAGATACGTAATAAACGTTGAGGAGGATGAATAATGGTAGTATTAGGATTTAGACCCACAGAACTCGACGGAACCGAGCACGTTTTCTCAGCAAACGAATCTCTTCCGTTGCCAATGAAATATTCATACAGGCAGTATCTTCCGAAAATTTTGGATCAGGGCTCACGTCCTATCTGTGTCCCTTGCAGTGTGTCCACGTATCTCAATTGGAGAGAGAACCTTGCCAACGGTAGCAAGAGCAATAACGGAATAGACTATGAAGAAATTTATTCTTCAAAAAAAGTTGAAGCAGAAGGAATGACTTTCAAGGAAGCGTTCACATATCTTCGTCACCACGGGGTTTCTTCAAAGAAAGGAAATCTTAAGATTAAAGAATACGCAATGGTGCATAGCTTCATTCAGTTGAAATATGCGTTGTTTATGAACGGCCCTTGCTTTGGCGCGTTGCCTGTGTACAGCGGCCGTCCTGACTTTTGGAACAAGTACCAAGGCGACAGGCTTCAAGGATACCACGCTATCGCAATAGTAGGGTACGACAAGGAAGGATTTGTAATCAGGAACAGTTGGGGAACTTCATTCGGAGATAAAGGATATACGAAAATACTTTACGAAGAATTTGGGAAACTAATGGAAGTATGGACAATAATCAATTAAAAAAAAACCCGCCGAAAAAGGCGGGTTTTTTTATTTTTAATTATAATAGCCTGTCGAAAGTACCAGGTCAACGGTGCCGCTTGAACTAAGGGTAACGTTGTCGGTAAGATCTGCCGTGTACATCTCAACCGTAGCAGTGCCGTCATCGTACTCGTACACGTCGCTGCTAACTCCTCCAACCGCGCATTCAGTGGATCCTACTCCATTAAATACGTTTACCGCAAATGACATTTTAAAGCGTTTTACACCATTTACAGTTGTTGTTTGGCGTCCTAACGATATTGTGTTAAGGCCAAACGTTATTGTTGTTGCGCCGGCTTTTGACAATATTAGAGTTTCTGTTCCGCCGGTTGTTACTGCATATACGCTAATCAATCGTATCGCATGAGATCCGTATCCTTGAACTTCATCGTTAACAGTCATTCTGACAGTTGAAGAGTTAACAGTAACCGTGTAACCGGTGTTAACGGCTGGCGGAGATGTGTAATACACTGCACCGACTGTTGTCCAGTTTGTTTTCCACCCCAAATTGCATGCTGCGGAGTACCTATTTCCAATATTTTGTGAAGACGTCCATATAGTTGTTCCTGTTCCATAAACAAGCTTAGTAATAGCGTCCGATGAGATTCCCGTTGTATATATTGCCCTCAAAAGGTTACAGTCTTCGTAAGAAGAAAAAGAGTCCATGTCAGACAAAAACGTAGATGAGCTAAGCTGGTCATCCCAAAGGTCACGAATATATGATTCCGTAACATATTTTTTACTGTAAGGCCCGCCTCCAAACGTATATGTTTTTGATGGTGTACTTCCCGTTGAAATTTGATATGTAACGGTTGACGTATATCCTTCCGGCCTAACTAACATACATGCGAAATACGGGTCGGGCCTTGTACATACAAGCCAAAATGATTGTGTTCCTGATTTACAAAGAATACGCCACTGAAAGCCGCTACCGCTTCCTGTGAGTGTACTAGCTGCTTGAGTTGCACTGTTTCCTGTTGCTCCAAGCAATAAATAACTACCTTCTCCTGTGAACACGTCACTTGACCCTGGTGACCCAATTTGTACGCTAAAACCTGGATAATATACTGCCATTATAATAAATGTTATTTCATAATAAATACCTTTTATCATCTAATTTCAACCCTTAAAATACTCCATAGACATTACAGCAACGTATTTTTCTTACTTATTGGCTATCAGAATTTTTGTATCTTTGCACAAATGGATACATTAGTAAGCACAATCAATTTCGTACAATATCACAATCCGGAGAACGGCTTTTCTATCTTGAAAGTAATCCCCGAAGGTTCGACGTTTGCTGAGACAATGCAGATTAAAATGCTTGATCCAACGCCGGGAATAACAATTAAGGCAGAAGGGGAATGGCAGAAAACGAAATTCGGGCTGCAGTTTGTAGTTTCGGATTGGGAAGAAGTACTACCGACTTCACTTATCGGAATACAAGGATACCTTGAGAGTGGGCTCATTAAAGGTATCGGGCCTATCTATGCGCGAAGGATTGTGCAGACTTTCGGAACTGATACGTTTGAAGTGCTTGATAAGTACCCTGAACGATTGAAGGAGATAGAAGGCATTGGGGACAAGCGGTATAACGAGATTAAGGAGTCGTGGCAGAAACAGCAGGCGCTCAGGAACCTTATGATATTCTTGAAGAAATACAATCTCGGAACGAGGCTGATTATCAAGATATACAAAATGTTCGGAGACGAGTCCATTAACGTAATCAAACAGAACCCTTACAGGCTTTCGGAGATTGAAGGTATCGGCTTCAAGACTGCAGACGAAATCGGGCTAAACGTTGGAATTAAAATGGATGATCCAAGGCGTGTGGAAGGCGGTATTGTTTATGAAATGAGACGAATGTGCGAAGACGGGGACGTTTATTCGGATAGGGAAGACGTGGACTATACAGTGAGCCAATTCCTTGAAATTGATGACGATATTGTTGATGAGAATATTGACAATCTTATTACCAAGCAAGTTCTTGTCGCCTGTGGTGACAACCTGTATCTCAAGTACATGTACGATTCAGAAGTATATCTTGCAAGAAGGCTGAAAGAGATATTGAACTATCCACAGGTAAACAACCTTTCAAACATTACGATTGAAGAAGTTGAACAGAGGACGGGATATCACTATGAGGACAAACAGGTCACTGCGATAGAAACCGCTCTCAGGAATAACCTTATGATATTGACGGGAGGGCCCGGTACGGGAAAGACAACCGTTATTAAAGGTATCATTGAACTCCTGTCTTCAATGGGCATGATGATACTTCTTGCCGCACCTACAGGTAAAGCCGCTAAGAGAATGAGCGAACTTACTGGCCGGCAGGCAAAGACTATTCATAGGCTTCTTGAATATAACCCTGCACTTGGGTATTGCTACAATGAAATGAACCCGCTCCCCGGTGACGTGCTTATCGTGGACGAGACGAGTATGGTGAACCTTCCGTTAATGGAAACCCTTATCCGTGCTGTTCCAAACAATATGCGTGTTATCTTGGTTGGGGACATAGACCAACTCCCTTGTATCGGTCCGGGAAACATTCTTCGTGACTGTATCAATTCAGGTGTTGTGCCCGTGGTAAAACTTGATAAGATATTCAGACAATCTGAAAATTCAAATATCGTCAAGAACGCCCACCACGTTAAGAACGGGGAATCTTTGGTCATAAAGAATACAAATGATTCCGACTTCTTCTTTATGAAACGTGACGATGACATAATGTTCGATATTGTGGACTTGGTGGTGAACAGGCTTCCTAAGAAATACGGCTATAAACCTATTGATATTCAGGTGCTTACGCCTATGAAGAAATGCGAGATTGGCGTTGATAAGTTGAACATTGAACTGCAGAAGGCAATCAATCCTGAAGGCACCGAAGTCAAATACGGGAAATTCACGTTCAGGGTAGGAGACAAGATTATACAGACTGTCAACAACTATGAAAAGGAAGTGTTTAATGGCGACAGTGGCTTCATTGACGCAATAAACTTGGATTTGAAAACCGTGTTCGTAAGGTTTGACGAACGTATTGTTGAATATTCCTACACTGATTTGGAAGAACTGTCTCTTGCTTATGCAATGACTATTCATAAATCCCAAGGATCTGAATATCCTGCTGTGGTTATTCCGCTCACCTATCCGAATAAGATTATGATGACACGTAATCTTCTTTACACAGCAATCACAAGGGCAAAAGAACTTTGCGTTATAATAGGTAGCAAACGGATTGCTGAGATTGGGATTGATAACGCATTGTCTTATAAACGGAAAACAATGTTGAAAGAAAGGCTTAAAGAACTTTAACGAGAAATTTGGATTTCTCATTTTTTCTTTCTATCTTTGCACAAAGGAGAACTATATCATGAAAGAGATTAAAGACAGATTTGTTCCTGCGAACATGTGGTATTTCGTTTGCGGGTACCTGAACGACACTCGTTATGAGCCTATTTTCAAGCGTCACCTTGAGAAGTATGACGACGAAGCGAAAGATATGTACGGAAATCCGACTCCTATGTATCAAATGGCGTGGATGGATTACGAACTGTTCAAGGAACTTGCGGATGAGGCTGTCCGGTATTATGCAAAGCAGTCTGTTGAAATCACTGAAGAGACAATCGACAAATACGCAGAGAAATGAAAGCGTTAAAAACAATCAAGGCTGGCCGGAAAACTATCAAAATCTATCATAAGAATTTTGAATACTTCCAGCCGAACGACCACATTACAGGTGACTGCAGTATCCGTGCCGTGTGCGGAGCGTTGAACATTTCGTGGCACACGGCGTTGGACAAACTCGTTGAGTACGCACACAAACTTTCTGAGGCACCCACATCTACGGAATGCGTTGGGGCGCTTCTCATTGAAAATGGTTTCAAGTGGCACCCAATCGATGTGAGCGACGGTGGAAAACGCCCTAAAGTTTACGAATTTGCAAATTCTCATAATACGGCGTGTGTGCTTAGGGTATCAAGCCATCTTGTATGTTCCGTTGGCGGGAACTACAAGGACATTTGGGACTGCGGAGAAAAATGCTTGTACGGTTATTGGGAAAAATCTGTGTAATTCCATATTGCGCCGGTATTTATCGTTAAAACCATGACGAAAAATGTCTAAAAAACTTAAACAAGCAGTTAGAGAAGCAATGTCCGAGTTCTTTGATAGAGAAACTATGGACAGCTTTAAAGCACAAGGGTTCAAGGATCCTTCTGACGAGTATAGCATTAACTATGAAGAAGTTAAGGCTCAGTGCCAGGCGTTCCTTGAAAAAGTGAAAGCGTTTGATCAAGAGTTGGTAAAATTCGATACATATATTAACAACGTGCCTGACGACGAAGATGGCGACCAAACAGCACCAAGTGGCGTAAGAATGACAATGAAGCATAGAAACATGTTTGGGGCACGTAATCTTGACGATGAATTCATTGAGCAGGACCTTGACAACATAGACGAGGAATTGCACCGAGTGCATTTGGGTTTCATGGGGCTTATCGATGCCCTTGAAACTATGTACTGATCAACACTATAAAAAATGACATACGAAGAAAAAGTTTTGGGTGAAACAATTTCGAAGCTGGAAGATCATCTACTTCCCAATTACGGGGACAAGTTCGACCCCGAGACACGGAAAACCGTGAAGAAAATGCTAAAAAAGTTGTACGACATGGCATTTGATAAAGGAAAACAATGGATTGAAAAGGCGAGGAACTACTGAACAAAGCCGCAGGTGAACAACCTGCGGTTTTTTTGTATATTTGTCTCGAACCAAAAGTTAACGAAAAAATGATTTACAGAGTTTTTATTGGAATTGTAGTATTCTGCCTATTTCTATACTACATATTTTGCTTTCTTGAGATTTTCGGATTGATCAAATTCACGGAAGGAAAAGACTCCGGTGTGCGTTTCCCGAAAATGCTCATTCCCTTTTATTATCTTATCAAGGACAAGTAGTTTTTAACATTTTAATACATTAACAGATGAGAAACAGTTACGAAGAAAGAAAGAGCCTTTTCAAGCTCGACAAGAAAAAGATCACCGCGCTTATTCTCGGTGCTCTCGCTATCGTGTGCCTTTGCTGCGTGAGCAGAGTTGGTGAGGACGTGAAAAACGAGGAAATCGTTGTCAACCAGTACCCGTTCAGTGGTAACATGGAGTATTGGACTACTCCTGGTTGGAAATGGCAGTGGTTTGGACGTACCACGTCTTACTACAAGACACAGCAGTTCTGGTTTGGCGGTAAGGACGCTGAAGGTGTTCGCCACGGCAACCCTATCATGGTTATCTTCAACGATGCTTCGGTAGGTTACATTCACGGTTCACTGCGTGTTGAACTGCCTGCAGACACACAGCACCTGAGTAAGATTCAGACGGCTTATACGGGCATGGAGAGACTTATGAACGAACTCGTTGCCCCTAACGTCGGTAAAGTTATCTACGCATCAGGCCCTCTTATGTCAGCATTCGAATCCTATGCGGAGAAGAAGAACGACATGATTGCCTACATTACCGACCAGCTCACGAACGGTATTTACAAGACAACCGTTTCTGAACAGGTTACCTTTGACGCACTTACAGGCGAAGAGAAAAAGGTGAAGATTGCTTCCCTTATTGAAGACCCCGAGGCTATGGGCGGTTACAAACGCTCGGAGAATTCTCCTTTCACGGCTTACGGTGTCAAGTTGGATCAGGTTTCCATTTCAGAGATTACCTACGACGAGAAGGTCAATCAGCAGATTGCTACCCAACAGCAAGCTAACATGTCTATTCAGACAAAGAAGGCTGAGGCCGCAGCAGCACAGCAGGACGCTATCAAGGCTGAGGCCGAGGGTAAGGCAGCAGCTGCAAAGGCTAAGTGGGAACAGGAGAAGGTAAAGGCTACCGAGGTTACCAAGGCTGAGCAGGAACGTGAAGTTGCCCGTCTCGCAGCAGAAAAGGCTGAGTTCGACAAGAAGCGTATTATCGCAGAAGGTGAGGCTGAGGCTGCTGCCAACAGAGCAAAGGTTGCTGCAGGTTTGACACCACAGGAGCGTGCTGAATGGGAGTACAAGACCAAGGTTGGTGTTGCAGAAGCATTCTCAAAGGTTAACCTTCCGAGAATTGTCACCACGGGCGGAAGCGGAAGCAGCAATGCTATGGACGCCATTGGCTTGAAGATGCTTATGGAAGCCGCAGACCAAGTGAGCAAGTAGTTCTAACAGGGGCGGGCGAACAACCCGCCCTAATTTTTGCTAATGCTATGGGAGAAACTGAAATTAACTATGTAGAAGCAACCTTCAACCTATTGGATAAGATTGACTTTCTACCATTTATCAAGAAGCACAAAGGCGGTAGATTCTTAGACTTGACATTTGAGATTGAACAGAAATATGACGGCACGGAATTCACTCAAAACGACGTTATGGAAGGTTTCATTTTCAATTGGCTTAGTGACATAGAACTCGCTGAATACCTCGAAAAGAGATATCCTAATGATTTCCGTTACAGAGAAGTTACTACATTATACATTTGCTAATATGGACAAGATACCAAGTTTTAAAGTTAACCACAAACTGCTTAAACAGGGCATTTACGTATCAAGAGTTGACGAGCCGAACATAACTACTTACGATATCCGTGTAATTGAGCCTAGCGACGTTTTTTTAGACGATATTGTTCCGGCTGTCATCAATTTGGGTCAGGCATTCCATACCATTGAACATTGGGGAGCCACGTATTTCAGAAGCAAGGTATGCGAATTCAACAAGGACGTAATTTATTTTGGTCCAATGGGCTGTCTTACGGGTTTCTATCTAATACTCAAAGGAACTCACAGTATTAAAGAAGTATGGGAAGAAACAGCAAAAATGTTCACAAGACTTACTGCAATCCAAAGCATACCGGGTGCTACTGCAGAAGAGTGCGGACGTTACACTTTTCATGATTTGGACTCAGCGAAAAGGATTGCATGGCATTTCTTGAATGTTCTTAACGAAGGCCCTGTTCCGGAGAGAACCACTTATCCCATAGGTAAAGTGCTTTTCCTTTGTGCAATGGAAGAAGAGGCCGAAAGGATAAAAGATGAAAAGGCTCCATTTGAAAAGATTGTTGAGGTTGTCGGTATCGGTAAGGTAAATGCTGCAGTTAATGCGGCGAGACTTATTGAGAAATACAATCCAAACTATGTGGTTTCTTTCGGATATGCAGGCGGGATTAAAAATGCTGTTCCATTCATTCATAAAAAAGACATTGTGTATGGAAATCGTGTTTTCTACCACGATGTTTGGTGTGGCGAACCGAATTTATTTGGGCAGGTTCAAGGCTATCCGCAATTTTTTGAGTGTAGTGTAAATAACGCAATATCAGATTTTATTTGTTTGGCTACATATACATCAGAAAAAGACGTGATGGTTCGTCAAATCCATACAGGGGCAATAGCCACGGGGGACCATTTTGTTACAAACGAATCTGAAGCGGATAGAATTCGAGCAATATGTTGGGATACTTTGTGCGTAGACATGGAATCTGCGGCAATTGCCCAAGTGTGCTATGGCAAAAAAGTTCCGTTTTTGGCATACAAGATTGTTTCAGATATGATCGGTGAAGAGAAACAAGTCGAAAACTATGATCAAACTGTTCATAGTGGAGGAGAAATTTGCATTTAGTACTAATTATTAGTATATTTGCAATGTTGTCCGAATAGTTCATTTTCTATATTTTTTGTTGTTCTTTTGATACAATAGGACATATTTATATTAAAAGAACTATATGGAGACAAAATTAGATTA
>JAEEGL014703324.1_pt1 | contig 57073 bp, 43 predicted proteins | sample 9134231 | NCBI WGS metagenome assembly JAEEGL01 (sample SAMN16246548, study PRJNA631951) | gut metagenome | biome: gut microbiome; feature: rumen; material: fiber-attached | host: Bos | place: Iran: Karaj | collected 2018-10
AAAAATGGTGATCAAGCAGCAGATCCATCACGAGGCCATAGGCCTTACACCACTAAATCTCATCAAGGGATTTGTGGAAGATCCACAGTTCTACGTGTTCAGATCTGTGGAATCATTTTAAACCCACAAACTAATAGAAGGCTTCACAGACATATTCTGTGGAGCCTTGTTTCTTATTTAGTGTCGCGATTAACGTACTTATTGTGGAACTTGGAATACATGATCTTCTGACTGCTATATAGGCTCGTGTAGCCTGAGAAGGTGTAACTAAGGGCAATAGCCAGAAGATAATAAGGCATTCCCTTGAAACCAAAGAGCTCAAAGCAGATAAACAGTGACGAAATCGGGCAATTGGTTACTCCGCAGAATAGCGCCCCCATTCCGATCGCTGCGCACAATGCCGGATCAAAACCAAACAGCTGTGAATACAGGCATCCGAAGGTTGCACCAATAAAAAGTGACGGAACAATCTCACCACCCTTATAGCCTGCACCCAGGGTAAGCGCCGTAAAAATAATCTTTAAAAGAAATGCATAATAGGGAGCCTCTCCCTTAATTGCCATCTCTATAACATTCATTCCCGCACCGTTATAGTATCTGGTTCCTGATGCAAAGGTAAGTGCTGTCACAATGCATCCACCTACAAATATTCTAATGTATGGATTAGGCAGAAGCTTTTTATAGGTCTTTCCGGAAAACTTAAGGACTGTGCAGAACAGCACACTTACGATTGCACATAAAATAGCAAGAATTGCTGTAAACACAGCATGGTATGGCGTAAACTCCGGAACTACATTTACAGTAAACACTTCCGCCTGTACTCCAAGATACTGTGCCACCCCCGTAGCAACAAGGGCAGACAGAACACATGGAACAAGGGCTGAATAGTACATAACTCCTACGTTTTCTATTTCCATAGCCATAAATGCAGCAGTCATTGGCGTCCCAAACAATGCGGAGAAGGCCGCACTCATTCCGCACATTGTGATTATCTTTATGTTTCCATCCTTTAGCTTAAAGAGCTTTCCAAGGTTGTAACCAAGGCTTCCGCCCATCTGAAGTGCGGCACTCTCTCTTCCTGTAGAACCACCAAAAAGATGTGTAATGGAAGTAGAAATAAAGATAAGGGGAGCCTTTGTGATAGGAAGGTTATCTCCCTCCTGAATTGACTTTATTACCAGGTTAGTGCCCTTATCCTCGTAGTCTTTGCAAAGCCTGTATAAAAACACAATAAAAAGACCTGCCAGAGGAAGGCCCCAAATTATATAGTCATGCTCTGTTCTGAATTTGGTTGCATAGACAATAGCATAGTAGAAGGCAGCGCCCACCACTCCAACAACCGTTCCGGTGAAACACCCAAGAAATACCCACCTGAAAAACACTCTGATTCTGCCGGCAAGATCGAGCTCTGGCATGTGCTCGATAATATTGCCTATCGGATTATCCCTTTTTTCCATAATATCTCCTCAACACTCCTCTTTTTCAATCATCTATACATAATAATAGCACAAAGTCACTTCATAAATTAACACACTATTACGAACGCGAAACATATACCAAAACCACCAGCTGCACTAAACAACTGGTGGTTTTTCTTATCCTTATTTTACAACTACAGCTATAGTCAGCTTCATTCCGTTAACACTTGTAGTGATCGACGCCTTTCCCGGAGCCTTAGCTATAATAACACCTGCGTCATTTACGAAAGCAACATCTGGTTTATTACTTGTAAATATTGCAGTCTGATTCTTAAGATTAGCGTTTATTGCATATCTTTCGCTTGCAGCCAGCTCAAGAGTTCCTTTAGCTGTGCCATTTACTTTAAGGCGGCCATCTGTATCTGCCACGAGCTTTGGATCTTCTACAATCACAAGTGTTTTATAGGTTATTGCATTTCCTGTCTTGTATGGATCATATTTACAGGTTACTGTAGCTGTTCCTGCCTTTCCACCTTTAACCTTGCCCTTTGCACAGTTTCCATCAGTCACATTCGCATCCGAACTTGACCAGACTGCATCTGCTGATGAAACCTTTACATTGTAGTATTTCAGATTCTTGCTCTTTTTAACATTAAGGTAAACAGTATTTGTCACAGGGCTGCTCACATTAATTGTAACGTACTGGGTATTGCCATTTTTATCTGTAGCTGCAAGAGCTGTTGATCCTACGCCTATAGCTGTTACCTTTCCCGCCGGAGTAACTCTGACAAAATTATTCTGGTAATATGATATCTTCTTATCTGTCTCTATGCCCTTGGAGTTATAGCCCTTCATAGGTACCAGTACACCAGATCTGACAACAGACCATGTAAGATTACTTGCCTTAAAACTCTTATTTGAGAATTTAAGTGACGCACTCTGAAGAGGAGTCAAAGTAATCTGGGAATGATTCTCAAGCTTCTTTGCAACAGTTTCCTTGTCATCAACCTTTACTGTACCTGTAAATGCCTTACCATTTACGTATGCTGTAATCTTGGCAGAGCCCTTTGCATAGCCGGTTACAACGCCATCATCAACTCTTGCTATTTCTGCATTTGAAGAATACCAGGAAACATTATAAAAATCGGCGTATTCCTCATCTTTGACAAGACCGTCAATTCCAAGCTCTACAGTCTTTCCAATTGTTATAGTCCCGCTCTTAAATGCGACTGCAGCACCTCCATCAGTTCTTATAAGTCTCGGACTTACAACTCGAACATTGTAGACATATTCGCTGTCATCAACTGTCTTTCCATCAAATATCTGAATCTCTTCCTCAGAAGCAGTCTCCTTTTTAGCCTTTGCTTTGTATTTTCCTGAAATACCAATCTTGCCCGAATTCGAGGATTTCCATGTTATTTTCTGACTGGCCTTTTCGCTTTCAGCGTTGAAATATCCATAGCTTGTGGGGAATGCATAGGTCTGTCCCTTTACCATGTAGGCATCAAAGAAATATGTAGCCGAAACCTCGTCGAATTCTCCCTCTGATGGCTTAAGGCCAGGGTCTCTTCCTGTATCATCATCAACAAGTATCTCTTCGTTCTTTACATATTTTGCTACAAGAGAAAGATTCCTGTTTACAGGAGTTGTTATGCTCCAGCTCTTATTTGTATTTTCAACAAACCAACTGGTAAAGATATATCCTTCGGGAACAAGCGCTTCCACATCCTCTTTGTCAGGCATAATGTCCGCTATTGTATCTCCTGACTCAATTGTTTCTGATTTAATAAGCTTATCATCGATACTAAACTTGACCGTTACATGCTTTACTTCAGGCTGAGGCTCTGGTTCTTCCTCAGGATCATCAGGCTTAAGTTCTCCTGAAATATCCAAAGTAACCTGCATCTCGCCTTTTCCTGTTGACCAGCTATACTTCATGGAAGGGATATCACTAGCTAAAGTAAAGCCTATATCAGTAACAATAACTTCTTTATCTGCTTCATTTCCAGCACTATCAAGGGCCTTTGCACCTGATACATTCTTCTTGTCAAAGGAAGCATCATATTCTGTCACATCAATAGTTCTAACTTCTTCCGAAACTTCTCCCTGAAGACTTACAAGCTGCTTGCCTCCCCGGAAGGACTCCAGTGAAGTAAGCGCACTTATATCAATTGCAGCAAGGGCATTTCCGCCGACATAAAGCTCCTTTAAAGCTGTATTCTTCTTAAGATCAAGGCTCTTTATCTTATTCGAATCAAGGTATAGCTTTTCAAGCTTCTTATTTTCGCTAAAATCTGCTGAGGCTATCTTATTATTTTTGGCATTAAGTTCTTTCAGGTTCCAGAACCTTTCGATTCCTGCAACGCTACGTATCTCAAGTCCGCTTACATCAAGAGTCTCGTATGAACGCTCCTCAGTTCTTGAGAGTTTATCATTTTTATTTTTATCAAGGGCTGCAAAAATGGCTGTCCTAAAGTTTCCATCAGAGTAAGCAGCAATAAGTTCGTTATCATCGCGCTCAAGTCCGGCATTAGTAATGGTTGCATCTACTGCCATCGTCTTTGTGGCACCGCTTCCATAGCTAACACTGTATCCATAGCTAAAGTTATCCGGTACATGATAAGCTGCATTCCATACAATACCTTCGTTTTCAGCGCCTGCTTCCTCACCGGACTTAAGATAAGCATCCGTAATATCCTTTACTGCTGACTTATCGTACTGAGATCCATAGATTGACTTAAGATCAAGCAGATAGTCAAAGTATCCGTTTGACGTCAGAGTTCCTACTGGCCGCTGATTTCCTACTGTCAAATCTGAAAGCTTTTTGTTGTTACTGAGATTAAGGGCGAAAAGCTTGTTGTCATCTACATTCAGCTTGGTAAGATTTGCATTATTAGAAAGATCGATAACCTCAATCCTATTGCCGTCACATGCAAACTCCTTGAGCGCAGTCAAAGTTGCCAGGGTATTAATATCATTTGTTTTAAATGTTGTAATAGCATTTCCAGAAAGGTCAAGACTCTCAAGGCTCGTCAAAAGCTGGAGACCTGTTACATCCTCGATCTCCTTTTCTGAAACATCAAGCGTCTTTGTAGCTTCTATTTCTCTAAGCGTCAGCCTTGTATCTATGTTCTTATCTACTCTCTGCTCATAGAGCTGATTGTTGAAATTCTTATCAGGGAACTCATTGGCTGCTTCCTGATAATTAACACACCAGATTCCTACCTCTGTATCCCAGCCAAGGGCTGACGCATATACTTTGACATCAACATTACCCTTTTCATAATAAACAAGCGGCACATGGTTGTAGCTTCGCTCAAACTCATCGTCAGTTGTTCCAAAGCTTGTTACAGAAGATGGAACAAAAAGGATTTCAAGGTTGTGGCACTTTGAAAATGCGCCATTTGTTATCGTCTTTACGCCGTAAGGAATCTGTATTTCTTTAAGTGAAGTACAACCTGCAAAGGTGCCTTTTAGAATCTTGGTTATTCGATTTCCAAGCTGAACATCTGTAAGGGATGTACAACCTTCAAACACGCTTTCATCTAAGGTCTGTTCCTTTGTATAAAGATTGTGAACCTCAAACTCGATAGACGCTAGCTTAACAGCACCCATGAAGGCTTCTTTCTTAATTGTTTCAACATTTTTAGGGATATAGATGCCATTAAGTGAAGCACAGTTTTTAAAAGCTAATTCCTGAATAGTCGTAACCTGTGAAGGAATATTGATTTCGCTTAACGAAGCACAGTTAAAAAAGACTCTGTCCTGAATTACCGTTATTCCTTCAGGAAGCACAACCCCATCCAGCTTCTCACAGTTATAAAAAGCTTTCGCTCCAATGCTTGTAATATTCTTGGAAAGCTTGATTGTCTGAAGCTGCTTACACCCTGCAAAAGCACAGCCATTAATTGTTGTTACGCTGTCTGGGAGAGTGATGTTCTCAATACCTGATCCGCCAAATACCCCAGTATCTTTATATGTAGGATTCATACCAAAGATAGTTGTAGTACCTTCTTCAAACGTAAGCTTTTTAAGAGCCGTTGTTTCTACAAAGGCATAATCTCCGATTTCAGTTATTGTCTTAGGAAGAAATACTTCGTACAGAGAAGTACAGCCTCTAAAAGCAGAGTCTTTTACTTTCTCAGTGCCCTCCGGTAGTATTGCTTTCTCAAGGGAAGTGCAATCCGCGAAAGCATAGCCCTGTATTTCTTTTAAATTCTTAGGAAGTGTCACTTTTTTAAGCTTGGCACAATCATGAAAGGCATCATCTCCGATTATTTCAACAGTATCGGGGATAACAACTTCTTCTATACCGGAATCGCCAAAAATACCGTCAACATGTTGAGTAGAGCCTCTTGTCGTTCCTGGGATTTCAGTTATACCTTCTTCGAAGGTTATAGTTTCAAGGGGACATGCTCTAAAAGGAGCAAGATACACGTCATCAAGCTCCTTGGGAATAAACACCTTTTTAAGAGATGTACAATGAGCAAAGACCTGGTCTCCCAGCTTGGTTAAGCTACTTGGAAGAACTATTTCCTGTAGCGATATACAATATCCAAAAGAATACTTATCTGTAGTCTTTAAACCTTCGTTGAAGGATATTGTTTTCAAATTACTGCATTCAAAAAAGGCATATTCTCCTACAGACTCCAGATCCTTAGGAAATACAACTGCTGTAATTTTATCATTATCTTTAAAAGCATTTTTGCCAATAGCTGTTACCGGTGCTCCGCCCATAGTATCAGGAATAACAACCTCAGGTGCTTCACCGCCATACTTGGTTATAGTAACCTTTCCACCACTTACCTCAAATGTAAAATCACCACTTGTGGCAGTGTAGACATTCTCATCTATCTCAACAGTCTCTTCTGCATTATCTGCATCTTCTTTATCTGTATCTTTTTTCACAATTTCTACAGAATCACTGATTTCTTCCGCCTCTTTACTTGTAGCAGAATCCTCCCCTTTTTCTAAAAAAGCCTCCGAAACGTTTTCCGCGGTCTCCTCCTCCACGGCATCAGACGCAATTTCAGAATTAGAAGCAGGCATAGCTTCCTCTATCGAAACTATCCCGGTCTCCTTTCTGTCGTCATAGGCAGCAAAAGCTGATACAGACGATGCTTCCAGACTTGAAAGCACCAACGCTAGTGACATGAATCCTGCTAACACTCTACTCTTCATATGATCACCTCGTATTACAACTGTTTACACAAAATACCTCACCCAGTGCTCTAATAAAAAAGAGACGTTTTCGCTACGATTATAGCAAAAACGCCTCTTAAATAATCACTTTTCCGTATATTTTTACCTTATTTTTATAAAGCATTTATAAATTCCAAAATCCCCTGAAAACCGCGTTCTTTGTATATTCCTTTGTAATAATCAACTTCTTCTTTAATGATGGAATCTATTTGTTTCATACCAAGAAGTTCTACTGGGGCTTTATCATCTGTGAGGATATTTCCTGAAGGTTCATACTCTTTAGAGTGTTCCTTCACCTTTTGCATCATAGAAACAAGCTCTTCATTTTTTTCGAATACTAAATCATTATTTACGCGATTCATCAAATCACAATCTTTTTCTACAACTGCAAATAATTCCTTATTTGTGGAGTTATGGACATCTACAACCGCAACGCTACCAAATACCGAAGCTATTGTATCCGCCAAACAGGTATTGATTGAAACACTACTTTTATCTGCATCCGAACTAAGCTTCTCATCCGTAAATTCATTTTCATCCGAGTACATATTCATATTGACCACCATAACCCCTTGTGGAGTAAGGTGCTCTTTTACCTGGGTAAAAAACTCAACAGATGACATTTGAAAGGGAATTGTAATATCCTGATATGCATCAACCATAATAACGTCGTACTTTTTATCTACTGCATTCAGATACGCTCTGCCATCATAGGTTGTAACCTTCACATTCTCAGGAAGCTCAAAATACTTGTGGGCAAGATCAGTTATCTTATCATCAATTTCCACGCCCTCAATATTTACATTATCAAAGTATCTGCTAAGCTGCGTGGCATATGTTCCAGAGCCCATTCCCAGGATAAGTACCTCTAAGTTTTTCTCGCCAAGCTGCTGCCTTGTCTTTACGTTTGCCATATAGGGCGCAGCCAGAGCATAGTCATAGTACATCCCTGTAAGTCCACCGTTTTTCATAAGCACGGACTGAACACCAAAAAGCACGTTAGTTGAAAGAATTACAGAATTAGCATCTTCTTTAACCTGAAGATAGTTATAAACAGACTCCCCTTCATAGGTCAGATTCTTTTCCCAAAAGGCGAAGCTTGAATTGTGACCAAGTCCGCAGCAAAGTGCAAATATCAAAAGACCTGCGATAATCCTTGTAGCATCTTTTCTTTTTCTATTTGACTTGTCGTTTACGTCTGATTCTTTTTCGTCACCACTACAGGACTCAGTATCATATCTACTCAGGAAATATGCAATGCATAAAAGCAGCAAAACTCCTGCAAAGATAAGAAATGTCATCGCTGTTCCAACAGCAGGAATAGAAATAAAGGTCGGCACAAAGGTTCCGATGATACTTCCAATAGTATTGAAAGCTCCAAGAGTTCCAATTACCTTACCATTATCTTCAAGGGAATCGGTGGTAAACTTTGCCAGGGACGGAGTTACTGTTCCCAAAAGAAAAAGCGGAAACACAAATACAATCATACAGGCCGCAAAAGCCGCAATAACAAGGAAATTACTATTAACCGTAATGATTATAAGAGCTGAAATCCCGATAATAATATATTTTCCAAGAACCGGAATAAGAGCAATCCAGATGGCCGCCACAAGAATTCTGCGATAAAGCTTGTCGGGATCTGGGTCTTTATCTGCCTTTTTGCCACCATAGATATTTCCAAGAGCCATGGCAATCATGATTGTACCGATTATAATGGTCCAGACAATCTGTGAGGAACTAAAGTAAGGCGCCAGGAGCCTGCTTGCCCCAAGTTCTACCGCCATAACGCTCATTCCTGCAAAAAACTCTGTCAGATACAAAAATAATTTATTTCCAAGAATCTTCCTTTTTTTCATATAATTACTTATTCCTCCTTAGCATACTACAGATTATCTGGATACTACATGTAACGACGTATTATAGTATTCAGAAGAAAGGCTAAAGGAATCCGCTATTCCATCTGATATATAGGCCTCTCCATCCTCTGTTATGAGTATCATGTCAAAGTCATCATTATTCTTATAATAGTCTATTGCTGCATCTAACCCCTTTACAAAAAGAGCCGTAGAAAGGGCGTCGCACATAAGGGCATCCTTTCCCACAATAGTCACCGATACAAGGCCGTTTCTGGCAGGTCGCCCAGTCTTTGGATCAAGGATATGCCAGTAAGTTTCTCCAGCCTCTTCAAAAAATCTCTCGTATCCTCCGGAGGTAATTACAGCAACATCGCTAGCCTTAAGAATCCCAAATATCTTGCTGTCACTATCCTTAAAGGGGCTCTTGATAGCAACGTTCCAGGGCTGTCTATTTGACTTACTTCCTATGCACTGAACATTTCCCCCAAGATTTATCAGTCCGCTTTTAACACCTTTTTCTTTGAAATAATCTGAGAGCACACCACTAGTGTAGCCCTTTGTAACACTGCCAAGGTCCACTTTTGTGTTCTCTGGTATGCTGCAACAAGCTACTGATTCACCGGCATTCTCTGCTTCACCAGATATATAACCACTTGCATCATCAGCTATGAGTCTCCCGTCAAAACTCAGTTTCACCTTCGAATAATCAACATATTCCAATAATTCCTCAAGCCTTGTTTCATCAGGAACCTTATACTCTCCAGTAGTAAATCCCCACTCCCTAAGGACAGGGTAAATTGTAATATCCAAGGCCCCATCAGTTTTATCACACATTTTAAGTGCGCCATCCATTATTTTGGCCGTATCTTCTGAGAGTTTTGCACTACACTCATCATTTAATTTGTATATTTCACTATCTTTATCTGTAACCGAAACCTTCTTTTCTATATCTCTAATTCTCTGCTCCGCCTCATTAAGTATTTCCTGATCTCCTGCAATCTGAATCTCCATCACCGTATCCATTGCAAAAAGTGTTGTGGTGTTCATGGTCTTACCCATATTGCCACATCCTGAAGCCATTAGAACTATGCCCATAACCAAAGCTGTTATTCCAGCATATATTCTTTTTTTACCCAACATAAAACTCATCCTTACCCATATTTATTTCTATTCTTAAATAATTATACTTTACCTTGAAATCTGCGCGCAAACAAGGTTATAATCTATGCTTATAAATAGCGATTAGTATTGCGTATTTCTTTTCCCGCAAAAGATATGCTAATAATAACTTATAGCAAATGCGTACTGACGCACTTAAGGAGGATACTATTATGAAAAAGAGACTTTTTAGCTTAGCTCTCGCAGCTACACTTGCCCTTTCACTTGTAACAGGCTGCGGCAAGGCTGCAGACACAGGTGCTGCAGCATCATCAGATTCAGAGGATAAGGTTATCACAGTTGGTGCTACACCAGTTCCACACGCAGAAATTCTTGATAACATCGTTAAAGAAGTTCTTGCTGAAGACGGCTATGAACTTAAGACAGTAGTTTTCCAGGATTATGTTCTTCCTAACACTTCACTTGAGCAGGGTGAAATTGATGCAAACTACTTCCAGACTCTTGGCTACATGAACCAGCAGAATTCTGACGCAGGTCTTCACCTCGTTGCTGTTGCAGGCGTTCACATCGAGCCAATGGGCATCTACTCAGAAAAGTACACATCTCTTTCTGATCTTCCAGATGGAGCAGAAATTGGTATTCCTAACGACCCAGACAACGGCCTACGAGCAGTAGATCTTCTTGTACAGAAGGGACTTCTTGTATCAAACGGTGGTTTCGGTTCTACAGATGGTTACACAGAGGATTCTCTTTCAAAGGATGCTGAGGCTAACCCACACGGCTACAAGATCACACCACTTGAGGCAGCAAGCCTTCCTCTTTCACTTCCAGATCTTGACGCTGCTGCAATCAACGGTAACTACGCACTTGAGGCTGAGCTTCCTTCCAAGTTCCCAGCCCTCGACATCGAAGAGTTTGATGACGCAGCCAAGGTTAAGAGAACAAACTTCCTCGTTGTAAAGGATGGCACTCAGGATTCAGCCAAGATTCAGGCTCTTGTAAAGGCGCTTCAGTCTGATAAGGTTCAGAAATATATCGATGATACCTACAAGGGAGCAGTTATTACATCATTCATCGATGCACAGTAATTCTGTGTAGTTATGATATACGAATTGCTTCATGACTTACGTCATTCTCGCAATTCTACAATCATTCGGAAATCGCCAATTTACTACGTAAATGGCTAATTCCTCATAATTGTTCGGGTCATAAAGTCAAAATGTTTAACATGCAAGCATGTAAGCATTTTGACTTTTGACACCTATATCATGTTATAATAGGGTACTGTTTGCGAAATTGCATACAGTACCTTATTTTTATATGATAGCTTCATAAGCTAAGTTTTTATTATGGAGAAAAGAAATGATAGAAATCCAAAATTTGACCAAGTCCTTTGACAAAACAGATGTTTTAAAGGGCGTATCCCTGAATATAGAAGATGGCGAAATCTTCGGAATAATCGGACAAAGCGGTGCCGGAAAGAGCACACTTCTTCGATGCATCAACGGCCTTGAGTCCTACAACTCAGGCTCCATCGTTGTTGATGGAACAACTGTTGATGTAAAGAATAAGCAGGCCCTTCGTAATCTTCAGAAAAGAATGGGCATGATTTTCCAGGGCTTTAACCTTCTTGAGAGATTAGACGTTTATGCAAACGTAGCCCTTCCTATGAAGTTCTGGGGAATGAAGACCAACACTCCCAAGGCAAAAGAAAAAATTGAAAGACTCATAAAGCTTGTTGGCCTTGAGGAAAAGATGCACGCTAAGCCCCGCGAATTATCCGGCGGTCAGAAGCAGCGTGTCGCTATCGCAAGAGCCCTTGTTCTTGATCCTGATTTTCTTTTGTGCGACGAGGCAACCAGTGCTTTGGACCCAGAGATTACAAAAGGAATTCTTGCTCTTCTCCAAAAGATCAACAAAGAAATGGGCATTACAATCATCATAGTCACTCATCAGATGGAGGTTGTTAAGCAGATCTGCCAGAAGGTTGCCTTTCTTTCAAACGGCAAGATGCTGGCTGTAGGAGCTCCTGAAAAGCTTTTTGTATGGCCGAAGGAAAAAGAAATCAGAGAATTCCTTCGTGAAGAAAGCGATAAGCTCCCAACTACCGGCGTTAACCTTAAGCTATTTTTCTTTGGAGAAGGAAATCAGCGTCCTATAGTAACTCAGATGTCACAGGAGCTAAAAACAGATTTCAACATCTGCTGGGCAAAGCTTGAAGATTTCAGAGAAGACGTCTATGGAAGTCTTGTCCTTAACATGGACGAAAAGGACCTTGAAAAAGCCTGTGCTTTCCTTGATTCCAAGAACGTAACCTGGGAAGTTCTTAACTAATACAAACTTAATTTTCACTTGGAGGTTTTATTATGTCAGGTATTTTATCCTCAACCGGCATGAGTTCAATTATATTAACAGCATTTCAGCAGACCTTGTACATGGTATTTTGGTCTACACTATTTTCAGTTATTTTAGGCTTTATCCCTGCCATCATCCTTACGCTTACAGCACCAGATGGACTTAAGCCAAACAAAATCGTATACGAAATCTTAAGCTTTATAGTAAATGTTTTCAGAAGCTTTCCTTTCATCATTCTTCTTGTAATCCTGATTCCATTTACAAGAGCCGTTGTTGGAAAGTCTATCGGAACCACAGCATCAATCGTTCCACTTACAGTGTCAGCAATTCCCTTCATTGCAAGAGTCTTTGAAGGAGCTCTTCGCGAAACAAATCCCGGAGTCATCGAAGCAGCCCGCTCCTTTGGTGCTTCCAACCTCCAGATTCTCATAAGAGTTTACGTAAAGGAATCAATTCCCCGTATGCTCAACGGTGTGGTCCTTCTTATCATCTCACTTATCGGCTACTCCGCAATGGCAGGAACCGTAGGCGGCGGCGGTATCGGAGACATCGCAATCCGCTATGGCTATCAGCAGTACAAAACAGACTACCTCATTGTCTGCTCCCTTGTCCTCATCGCTTTCGTCCAGTTCATCCAGATGCTGGGCAACCACATGTATAAGAAAATGAGCTAACCTGCAAAGCAAAAGATGGACTCTGGGGACGGGATGGACTCTGGGGGCTGGGTGGACTCTGGGGACGGGGTTAGCGGTTCATTTTATTACAAAAATGAACCGCTAACCCCGTCCCCAGAGTCCACCCAGCCCCCAGAGTCCATCTTTCATTCTACTAGTTCACGCTGTCGTTTACTTGTACTGACTGACATTAGATTTGTCTACCGGAACAAACGGAACATAGATGTACTTGCCGTCACTGGTAGCTCCTTCGATTTCGGATATGCTACCTCCTGCGCCAAGGGCACTGGCTGCCTTCACTGCCGCAGCGGCCTGATTCTTGGCATCCTGGAGAACTGTAAACTGCATTTCCCCTGCCTCGATAGATGCACAGGCATCCGCTGTTGCATCGATTCCACAGACTGGAATCTTTGTGTAATCAAGGCCATATTTCTTCATTCCTTCTATTGCGCCCAGGGCCATTGTATCGTTGTTACAGAAGATTGCATCAACATCTTGACCAGTCTTCATGAATATGCCAAGCTTTTGTTCTGCTTCTGCATCAGACCAGTTTGCTGAATCAACAAAAACATAATTCGCTGTGCATCCATTATTTTTAAGTGTTCTTTTTACTGCCTTAGTTCTTCCAATAGTTGCTGAATGGCCTGCCTCGCCCTGGAAAATAATAACATTTAGACTCTTTGGATTTCCAAGCTTATTTAGTACATACTCTGCCTGATACTGGCCAGCCTGAAACTCATCTGAACCCACGTAGATATATTTGTCCTTTATAAGATGATCAACAGACGGTTCACTGTTAACATAAACTATCGGAAGATCATTTGACGCCACATTCATCTGAAGTGCCGTACTGGCATCGGCAGATCTTAAGATAATTGCTGAGTAGCCATTTCCCTTAGCCTCTGCCACCAGCTTAGCCTGAGCTTCAACATCATCACCAGTCTCTATCATATCCAGCTGGATTCCCTGGGCCTTTCCTGCATCTACTATACTGCTGGCAATGAGCGCTCTGAAGGTATCATTAACATCCGTAATGATAAAAAGCACCTTTCCACCAGAAGCCCCTGAGCCTCCCGAAGAAGAGGCACCACACCCGGATAATGGAATAATGAGCATGCATATTATAGTCAAAAGAACTGCTAATCTACTAATCATTCTCTTTCCACGCATATCTTTAACCTCCTCAAATCTTGAAGCGCTGAACATGTGAAGTAAGCGTCTGGGACGTATCTGCCAGCTCATGGGAGTTGTCTGCCACATCCTGACTGCTTCTCGTAATATTTTCAGCCATCTCAACCATATTTTCAGAAGTTGCCAAAATCTCGTCTGCACTTGCTGCCTGTTCCTCGGAAATTGCAGCTACATTAGTTGCAACATCATCAACCTTCTGCACATCATCAATCATTGCTTCTATAAGCTTGTTTGACTCCTGTATATTTGTATAGATCTTATCAAAGGTTCCTACTGCTACTTCGATAAGCTCACTATTTTCCTGAATACTGGACGCACTGGCATTGGCCTGTCCCACCGCATTCTCAATAAGGCGATGAACCTCATCAATTAGGTTTGCAATATTCTGTGCGCTATCTGCGGAGGTCTGAGCAAGTTTACCAATCTGGGTAGCCACAACTGCAAAGCCTTTCCCCTGTTCGCCTGCTCTTGCCGCCTCAATACTGGCATTAAGTGAAAGAAGATTAGTCTCTTCGGCAATCTCTCCAATCATACCTACGATATTTGTAATTTCTTCAGATGCTGTACCTACCTTATTGATGGATTCAACCAGCTCCTTGTTGGCCTGCTCAATGCCGCTCATAGCATTACTGAGCTTCTCCATATCATCACGGCCCTTCTGAGAAATCTCAACTGTTTCTTTCATGCTTTCATGGGCTTTATCACTGTTATCTCTTGTATCAGATACAACAGTGGCAAGGGTTGTGGCATTTTGAGCAATATCATTTACTGCTGTTGCCAGCTGATCCACAGTTTCATTTAGCTGCTTCATGGCCTCTGCCTGAGCCTGAGAAGCATCAAACATAGTTCGTGATACCTGATCACTGTTATCGGATTCCACCTGAAGTTTTTCCGATTCCTCACTAATGCTTGAAAGCATCTTTCTCATAGAAGCAACAAACTCTGAAACCCTGCTTCCCATCACGCCGATTTCATCATCGCTGTTTGCTTTTACATCAATCGTAAAGTCACCCTCTGACATAGCAGTGATATTATTTGAAATTGCTTTAAGAGGAGCAACTACTCTTCTAACTACATAAAGGATTGCCAAAACAATGAGGATAACTGCAACTGCTCCGATTATCATCAAAAGATTTCCCATCTGAATTACAGCACTTAATATTAGCTTTCTTGGGATATAAGAAACTAATATCCAGTCAGTTCCTTTTATTTCTTTAAAGGCCACCACATTTCCTGCAATTTCTTTTGTTGAAAGGTCATTGGCGTTTATTGACTTCGCAGCTCCAGCTAAAAGAGCATCAGAATTTGATTCCTCCAGCTTTGTAGAAACAAGTGAAGATGTTCTGTGAGCCAGAATTGTATTATCACTTGTATCTATCAAAAACGCGCTGGCATCAGCCATTTTTACACCGGAATTAACAATAATGGTTATGGCATTAAGTGAAACATCTGCGCCAATAACCCTTATTGGTCCTCCATCATTGATGATACCCGTTGCACTAATAACAGTAGTTCCTTCATTATTCACATAAGCAGAGCCATATGCCATGTCTACTCTCGACAAGCCCTGCTTATACCACACGCTACCAAGTACATCCTTCTCATCAAGAGATGAATCCGTAGCTTTTATAAATTTTCCGTCCGCTGTACCAATATAAAAGCCCTCAGGCGCATTACTATTATATCCGTAATACCCATCAAGAACCCTTTGAAGGTCAGTATCATCTATGCCACTGGTTTCAATACTGTACTTGACGGTACTGAAAAATGTCAGGTTCTTATTAAGCCACGCCTCAATATTGTCCGCCTGATTTGAAATTGAAGACTCAAGTGTCTCCGTAGCCATTTCACTCATCTTTTTTTTCGAAAGCTCAGCAGAAACTGCAACCAGAATGACCACAGTTACTACAACAATTGGAACGATGTACATTAAAAGCTTTCTACTTATACTCTTAACCTTTTTCTTTTTTTCTGTAGTTTCGCCCATCTTTTGACCTCTCAAACACTTATTAAATCCATTTTTAAGCAAAAGAAAAACCCTATGCTAATTATAGCATCAGGTTTTTTGTATAGGCTGTTTTACGTATTTTTTTATCTTATTTTAAGACAATTATTAGAATTTTCTAAGCTCGGTATAGGCAAAAGGAACTGCGATAAAAAGTGAAAGAACATCGGCACAGGCCTGGGCCATTTCAACTCCTCTGATTCCAAGGAACATTGGAAGTATCAGAATCATTGGGATAAAGCATATTCCGTTTCTGGCTGAAGCTGTAATGGAGGCTTTAACTCCTTTTCCGATGGACTGAAGCATCATATTGCTGATTACTATTGCTCCGGATAACGGAAGAGACATGCAAAGGAATCTAAGCGCTGCAATACCAACCTCGACTGCAGCAGGATCCTTGGAAAATCCGGATATAATATTTGGAGCAAAATAATAACAAACCGCACCAATTCCGATAAGAACAATGGTAGAATACTTAACGCAGAATTTGAAGCCTTCTTTTACCCTACCTGTAAGGCCTGCTCCATAGTTAAAGGAGCATACAGGCTGATAACCCTGTCCGAATCCTATAAGAGCAGAAGCCATCATCATCATGATTCTCGTCGCAACACTCATTCCCGCAATAGCTGCATCAGCACCAATGCTACCAGCAGTTGTATTAAGAATAAGTGTAGAAATAGCTGCAAGTCCCTGACGGAATAGGGATGGTGCACCACCATTAACAATTTCCTTAAGATAATGTCCATTAAGATGAACGTTGGCAGGTGAAAGCTTGATATTTTCACCTTTTTTGGTTCCGATAAGAAGAACGTTAAAGCTGGTAAACTGTCCCATTACTGTGGCGATAGCTGCTCCTCTTACTCCCATGTGAAATACAAGGATAAGAAGTGGGTCTAAAACCATATTCATAACCGCACCGCACATAAGTCCAATCATGGCAACATAGGCGCTTCCCTGAAATCTGAGCTGGTTATTTATAACAAACTGAGCCATCATAAAAGGCGCACCAATCAGAATAATTCTCATATACTGCTTGGTAAACTCAAGTGTCATATCTGATGCTCCACCACCAAGAAAATTGGCAATTGGGGTTACCAGTATATTTCCAATTACAGCAAACATAATTCCCATAATAAGCGCCAGGGCAAATCCGGTTGAAGCCATCTCACTTGCTTCCTTGTGATTACCTGCGCCCAGCATTCTCGATAAATAATTACCTGAACCATGTCCACAAAAGAATCCACAGGCCTGAATCAGCGCCATTACTGTAAATACAAGTCCCACTGCTGCCGTTGCAGCTGTGTTTACCGCTGGGTCACTAGATACACGTGCCACAAAAAAAGTATCCGCTGTATTATAGATAGCCGTTACCATCATGCTTATGATTGTTGGTACCGCCAAAGTAAGTATAAGCTTTGGTATCGGCGTCTGTGTCATATATTCTCTTCTGTTTTTTCCTGTTTGTACTGCCATTTTCATTTTCTCCTAAACGTTTTAACCTATGTATTTTACATTGTTATCTACTTTTTATCTATGGCAATATGAACATTTTATGCAAAATTAAATTGATTTTTTACGATAATCAACTTATAGTTTTAAAGGATAATTACTACAAAAAGGAGACAACTTATGAAAAACAATACTAAAAAAATCGTAATTGGTGCAGTAATACTTGCAGTTCTTGTTTGCATCTTCGCTTTTGCCTGGAGCAAGTTTGGTGCAAAGCCTGTTGCAGGAGCAAAGCACATCACAGTTGAAGTTGTAAACAGCGAGGGTTCAACTACAGGATACGAACTTGATACAGACGCAGAGTTCCTTAGAATCGCTATGGATGAGCTTCACGATCAGGGCTTTAGCTATGACGGAACCGATTCCGAGTACGGAATCATGATTTCAGCAATCAATGGCGAAACTGCTGATTATGCCACAGATGGCGCTTATTGGGCACTTTACGTAAATGATGAATATGGCCAGTACGGCTGCAATTCACAGCCTGTTACAGACGGTGACAAGTACACTTGGAAATACGAACTTGCACAGTAATAAAACCGTATTACTTTACTTTTATTTTGCTCCATGACATTATGTTATGGAGCATTTTTATGTATATGGATGGCAAGCGACATTCTTTTTGTATAGGAGAATATATATATGCCAGATAAAAAGGGACATTTTTCAATCATAGATATAGCACAGATAGGCATGATGGTGGCTGTTATAGAGGTATCTAAAGCAGCTCTTGCTTTTTTGCCCAATATAGAGCTCACCAGCTTCTGGCTCATCATGTTCACGTTATTCTTTGGTTGGAAAATAGTTGCTGTAGTCCCTGTTTTTATCCTGATAGAAGGTGCTGTCTATGGAATGAATCTGTGGTGGATCATGTACCTGTACGCATGGCCGCTATTGGTCATAATTGTCTGGCTCCTTAGAAAAAATGATTCTGCCCTTTTCTGGGCTATTGTTTCAGGCATATTTGGTCTGTGCTTTGGAGCACTTTGTTCAATCCCTTATATTATCATTGGCTGGAGCAGTGGTGGCTTTATGAGTGGTCTTCGTTCCGGCTTTGTTTGGTGGGTTGCAGGCATTCCCTGGGATCTTATCCACTGTGGCGGAAACTTTGTACTGATGCTGGTACTCTATAAGCCTATAAGATTTGCAATGACGAAGCTAAAATTTTCCTACAAATAAGGATTAATGATAGTAAAATATATGGTATAAAACGCAAAAAGCTATAACAGAATAATAAAAATCGGGGAAACTAGCTATGAGAGACAAGAAGAAACTAATTCAGGAAGCAATTGACAGAGCCGTTGCAAACAAAGAAGTTGCCGGCGTAAACCTCCTTGTTATTCAGGATGGAAAAGAGACTTATTATGCCCAGGGTGGTTTTGCAGACATCGCAAGTGGTAAGCCCATGGACAGAGACACCATCGTACATCTTTATTCCCAGTCCAAGCCAATTACTGCAGCAGCAGCTATGCTCCTTATGCAGGACGGCATCTTTGACCTAAATGAACCTGTTGCAAACTTTTTTGACAGCTTTAAAGATCAGACATATTGCACCCCTGAGGGCAAAATAGAAAAGCTGCCTTGGGATAAGCACGTTCGTATCGTCGATCTTCTTAACATGGCTTCAGGCCTTGTTTATCCAGGGCTTAATACTCCAGCAGAAAGAGCTACAGACGTTCTTTTCATTGATGCTATAAAGCGCCTTGATAAAGACGTTCCTTACGATGAGCAGCTTACCACTTTAGAATTTGCTGAAGAAATCGGCAAATTCCCACTTCAGTTTGTTCCGGGGACTCAGTTCCAGTACGGCACCAGCGCTGATGTTCTTGGCGCCGTTATAGAAAAAGTTACCGGACAGAAATTCGGAGATTTCTTAAAGGAGCGCCTCTTTGATCCTCTTGAGATGAAGGACACAGCCTTCTTTGTTCCAGAGGAAAAGAGAGATCGTCTCTCCAAGGTTTATGAGAATGTAAATGGGCAACTTCGAGAGTTCTACGGAAATCACCTCATTATCCGTAACGATGGCAAGCAAAATGCCTTTGAATCAGGTGGAGCAGGTCTTTTCTCAACTCTTGATGATTACTCTCACTTTGGACAGATGCTCCTTAATGGAGGAACCTACAAGGGTAAAGAAATTCTCACTCCTGCCGCTGTAAACTTTATGACCAGATCAAAGCTCATGGAAGGACCACAGCAGGCCTTTTCCAACTGGTACGGTCTCGAGGGTCACACCTACTCCAACCTTCTTCGAATTATGACCGATCCTGAAAAAGCAGTTATTATCGGTCACAAAGGCGAATACGGATGGGACGGATGGCTCGGTGCTTACTTCATGAACGATCCTGAAGTAAATACCACCATGATCATGTTCACACAGATGCGCGACTATGGCACAGGCTACCTCACAAGGCGTTTGCGTAATATCATACTGTCTTAATGTAAGACGGCGCACATGGCACTAAAGATATATCTGCTAGGAAAATAGGGCTACTTTTAGCTTAATTATCAGATCTTACCATGTGAATCTATGCCAGAGGCTAGTGCCTGGGTAAATACAGCAATATTTATTATTTTGCCCACATGATTTTGTGGCGTATGGGTAAATTCGGCGAGATTTAATATTTTACCCATGATTTAATCCAGCCACTTGGGTAAGACGTTCAAAAACTACATTTTTACCCGAGTCACACCAAATCTTAGGCCTAATAACAAGTTTTCCCTTGGGTAAGATCGCCAAAATGAAACATCTTACCCACGAGAGATTTTTTTCCATGGGTAAGATTCTGAAAATGAACTATCTTACCCACGAGAGATCTTTTTCCCCTGGGTAAGATGCCGAAAATGAAGCATCTTACCCACGAGAGTTTTTTCCAAGGTTAAGAGCAAAAAATATCTTTATTACCTGAAACATTCTTTGAATAGTCTAACCTTAGAGAATTTTAGAGAAATAAAAATCTAAAAAATACCTGTCCCCAAAATCATAGATGGCAAAAGGGCTCTCCACCATACGGAGAGCCCTTTTATTTTACATCTGATAAGATGCCTGATATCAAAATTATCTAAGTGCGTTCTCAAGATCAGCAATAAGATCCTCTTTGTCTTCAAGACCGCAGGACATGCGGACAAGTCCGGCTGGGATTCCTGCTGCTTCAAGCTGTTCATCAGTCATCTGACGATGTGTTGAAGTTGCCGGGTTTAGACAGCATGTACGAGCATCTGCCACGTGAGTTTCGATGGCTGCAAGACGAAGCTTTTTCATGAAGTCCTCTGCTGCTGCGCGTCCTCCTTCAAGCTGGAAGGATACTACACCGCATCCGCCATTTGGCATGTACTTCTTGGCAACTTCATAATACTTGTCTGACTCAAGACCTGGGTAGCTAACCTTTACTACCTTAGGGTGCTTTTCAAGGAACTTAGCTACTGCAAGGCCATTCTCTACGTGCTTTGGCATACGAACATGAAGTGATTCAAGGCCAAGATTAAGAAGGAAAGCGTTCTGTGGTGACTGGATACATCCAAAATCACGCATAAGCTGTGCTGTACACTTGGTGATGAAAGCGCCTTCTTTTCCGAACTTTTCTGCATATGTAATTCCATGGTAGGAATCATCAGGCTGTGTAAGGCCTGGGAACTTGTCAGCATGAGCCATCCAGTCAAAGTTACCGGAATCAACGATCGCTCCACCAACTGCTGCGCCGTGGCCATCCATATATTTGGTTGTAGAGTGAGTTACGATATCTGCCCCCCACTCGATAGGTCTGCAGTTCACAGGTGTTGGGAAAGTGTTGTCCACTACAAGTGGCACTCCGTGCTTGTGGGCAACCTTTGCAAATTTCTCAATATCAAGAACTGTAAGAGCCGGGTTTGCAATAGTTTCACCAAACATCGCTCTTGTGTTGTCCTTGAAGGCTGCATCAAGCTCTTCCTCAGAAGCATCAGGAGCAACGAAGGTTACCTCAACGCCCATTTTTGCCATGGTTACAGCAATAAGGTTGAAGGTTCCACCATAGATTGATGAAGAAGCAACGATATGACTTCCGCACTCACATATATTAAACAACGCAAAGAAGTTGGCTGCCTGACCAGAAGATGTAAGCATTGCTGCACATCCACACTCAAGGGCTGCTATCTTGGCAGCTACATAATCATTTGTAGGATTCTGAAGTCTTGTGTAAAAATATCCTGAAGCCTCTAAATCAAAAAGCTTTCCCATATCTTCACTGGTGTCATATTTAAAAGTAGTAGACTGAATGATTGGAATCTGACGAGGTTCGCCATTTCCCGGAGTATATCCAGCCTGAACGCATTTTGTTCCTATTCTCTGATCGCTCATTTCTTTAATCTCCTATTTTTCTATATGATATTCGAATTTCATACAATTCCACATCTATATTACCTTATCACAACTTTTTCATATGTTATAGATATTTTTTATCCAGTTCTTGTACATTTTTAACTATTTGAAATATCGTATTTTGTTACATTGTTAAATTGCGATTTATTACGTCAATCTATATAATAAGTCTATGGAATTTGATGAAAGATTACGGGGAAATCAATAATTCCATACGCTTATAAAGATATTTTCGGGGGGATAATATGAAAGATTATATTTACTGGCATTTGCCAGGTTTTTCTGTATTTAGAGATCTAAACAGCACTCTTATCGATCTGATGAGAGAGTTTCCAAATTCTTTTAATGAGAATTATAGAGTAGGGAGCGTTTATGGAACCTTCCCAGGCGCCATTTGGAACGGCGGAAGAACAGTTCTTGGTTTTTGCCCAAAGAACGAGGTGGAGCGCACAATTAAGCTCTTCAACTCCAAACACGTTCCCGTAAGATTTACCTGGACCAACCCTCTTATTGAGGAAAAGCACTTGTCTGACACCTTCTGCAACATGATCATGCAGGAAGCAAACAATGGAGAAAATCAGGTGCTGGTAAACACTCAGGTTTTAGAGGATTACCTTAGGAAAAACTATCCTAATTTCAAATTCATTTCTTCAACCACCAAGCGCATTACAGATCCCGAAAAGCTTCACCAGGAGCTTGAAAAGGACTATTTCATGGTGGTTCTTGACTATGATATGAATCACAATCAGGAGGTACTTGAGAGCCTTAAGCCCGTCGCTGAGCGTGTTGAGATTCTTGTAGATGAAATCTGCTTTCCTGATTGTCCAAAGCGTCTTGAACACTACAGAGACGAAGCTGTCAAGCAGCTTGCCTTCGAGGTTGCACGGCCTTTCCCATGTCCCAACAGACAGGAGAAAAAAAGCTTTGAAGACTGCATGAAAAAGCCTGCCTTTATCTCAAAGGAACAGCTAAAAGACTATGTAGACATGGGCTTTAGAAACTTCAAGCTTGTAGGCCGCGGACTTCCTCAGTCTCTGGTCCTCGATTCCTACATGTATTTCCTTGTAAAGGACGGAGAAGAGGACTTCATCCGCGGACAAATAAATAAGCGCCTTGCAGAAATTGCTGCAAAACGCCAGGCTGCAAAAAGGCCAGTTGTTAAGGCTGGATAAGATCTCTTACTACTTCTCCTGCAATCATCAGGCCAGCTACAGATGGAACAAAAGCGATACTTCCAGGCGTGCTGCGCCTTGGATGAGCAACACCCGCCGTGGCAGCGTTCTCAGCCGGTGCTTCCGGTTTAATAGGTTCTTCTTCGGAGTAAACAACTTTAAGCTTGTTTACTCCTCTTTTTTTAAGTTCACGGCGCATAACCCTGGCAAGAGGATCTATATTCGTCTTGTATATATCTGCCACCTTGAATTTCCCAGGATCAAGCTTGTTTCCTGCTCCCATGGAGCTTATAACCGGAACGCCAGCTTCTTTTGCCTTCATGATTATTTCAAGCTTGGCCGTAACTGTATCCACCGCATCAATCACATAGTCATAATCTTCGAAGTGAAAAGAGTCTGCATTTTCAGGCAAAAAGAAGCATTGGTGAACATTTACTTTCACATCCGGGTTGATATCCAACATTCGCTCTCTCATCACCTCAACCTTGGGACGCCCGACGCTACTGTGAGTTGCAATTATCTGCCTGTTTATATTAGACAGCGCAACAGTGTCATCATCACAGATATCAAACTCTCCGATCCCGCTTCTAACCAGCGCTTCACAGACATATCCGCCAACACCGCCAATTCCGAATATGGCAACTCTTTTTCCTGCTAATCTATCTATTGCCTCATCTCCAAGAAGAAGGGCTGTTCTTGATAATTCTTCTTTCATATCATGTTTCCTTGTAAATTTATTTTCTTTTATCGTTACAAATTATATTATAACCTGGAAGTTTTCTGTCTGAACAGTAACCCTATCTTCTCATATGGTGCATTACAAGTTTATTGTATTATAATAAATATATATTCGATAAAGCATTCAAAGGATTACCCATGAAGCATAGCATAGACTTTTTCAGAGATGAAATAAGATATGGTTTTTATGTCCCATCTGCAGTTAAGCAGGCATGGGCCTGTCTTCTTGACGTTCTTTTTGAAATTGATCGCATCTGTAAAAAGTATGACATAACATATTTTGCGGATTGGGGAACTATCCTTGGCGCTATTCGCCACGGCGGTTTTGTGCCCTGGGATGACGATCTTGATATATGCATGCTTCGCGATGATTACATGAGATTCCGAGAGGTTGCAGACAAAGAACTTCCAGAGGGCTACTGCATACATGATTTTGAGCGAAAAGAAAATCATTGGCTCTTTTTGTCCCGCGTTGTAAGTAATTCCCGTATCTGCTTTGATGAAAAATATCTTGATGGAAACTACAATTTCCCCTGGCTGTCTGCAGTTGATATTTTTGTAAAAGACTATCTTTATAAAGATCCGGAAAAAGAAAAACAGCGCTGCGATGATATCCTAAGGCTCCTTGCTGAGGCGGAGCCCTACCTTAATTCTGACAGAAAAAAAGCTGTTGCCCTTTATAAAAAGGCAAAAGAGCGCATGTCAGAAGTCCCTCCCAGTGAAGCAGACGAAATCGGTCAGATTTTCCCTTGGATATTGAAGGGGCTAAAGGGCGAACCCAAGGAATATTATGAAAAAGTAACCTATCTTCCATATGAAGATACTCTCATTCCGGTTCCAGCCTGCTACAACAAGGTCCTTTCCGGAAGATATGGCGATTACAACAGGATAATCAAAGGTGTAGCAGGGCACGGTTATCCTGCCTTTGAAGAGCAAAGAAAGGCCTTTGAGCATGACACTGGCGCCAAACTTCCAAGGTTCTCTTTTGATGAAAAAATGTTGGAAAGACCTGCAGCCGATAGAAGTAACTCGATTAAAGAGCTGGCTAAAGAGTGTATGGAAGGGCTAGAGCAGCTGTCTAACGCAGAATTCTCCCTACAGACATTGCAAGACATGCAGGATCTAGCCGTCAATCTGGGAGCTATGCTTGAAAACTGTAAAGGCGCTGAAAACGAGCATGTAAAAGCAATCGTAAGAAGCCTTGAGGAATACTGCGAGGCGATTTTTGAGTGCTCGCAGGTTATATCCTGCAACTATGACTCGTCACTTACGGAAAATAGCGTCACATTAAGCAACTGCGCCATTGAAATGGATGCTTCTTTCGAATCTGCTTTAAAAAAAATAAACAATCAATTTATTCTATGCAAGTCTGCCTTAAATGAGCACCTTATTTCACGAAAAGAAGTTCTTTTTCTGCCCGTAGGTCCCAGAGAATGGTATGGATTCGAAGAAACTTTCCGCAAAGAGTCTGCATCTACTGATACAGATGTATTTGTCGTACCACTTCCACTGATGCTAAAAGACTACTATGGCAGAGTCAAAATGAGTGATAAAGAAATAATAGCCGCAGAGCAGCTATCTGAATATCCTGCCTATCTTGCGGACTATTTATCAGAATTCACAAGCTTTGATTTATCTCTCCACTGCCCTGACAAAATCTATATACAAAGTCCTTACGACGCCGAAAATCCTGTTTTGACGATACCGCCCTATTACTACGCCCAGAATCTTCGCATTTTTACCGATGAGCTAATTTATATTCCCATTGGCAAAACAGCTGAGTTCACAGAAAAAGACATGCCGGACCAGATCTGCATGGGCTACTATGTAACAGCGCCTGGAGTAATCTATGCGGATAAGGTTTTACTGCAGTCAGAAAATATAAGGACGCAGTATCTGAATAAGCTTCTTGAATTCTGTAAATACGAAGGATGCACTAATATCTCAGATAATAGGCTTAGTGAGTATTGGAATAATAAGCTTATATCTGATGAATCCATCTATTCCAAAGCAAACTATCTTCATGTTTTAGAAGGCCAGCCAGATTTCAGTTCATCATCAGACACCTTTTCTGATGCTTCTGATAATGCCAATCTCAAGCACCTTTTGTACTGCGTAGCATCCTATGAATATTTCGAATATAAAGATACTTTTGAATCAGCAATTACCTCTCGCATTAGCACGTTAAAAGAAGCTTCTGAAAAACTTTCTTTTGACATACTGGCTTATCCGACTCGTCCTGCACATACAGAAGATTTTTATGACGAGTTTTACAACACACTCACAAGAGCATGCAGTGATAAGGGAATTTCTGTCCTTTCAACCAATGATGCTCCTATACCATTATCTGCTATCGCATACAATTACGACGCCTATTACGGTAGTTCTACTCCATTAGTCCACGAATTCGTGGCACAAAAAAAGCCCGTAATGATCGCCAATTACGAGCTTTGATTCGTATATCAAAATCTCCTGTCACATTCCTCCATAATCATGATATCCAGCGCCGAAATGCGCTTTATGACATCTTGATTTTCATCGTAGGGAATCGATACTACCTCTTTCTTCAGCTTAGCTAAATCAGATAAAAGCTGTTTTTCCCTTGTCCCAACGCCATCAAAGTACTTTCCAACATTCTTTTTATCTGCGCCGTACTTTGCAATCTGGTCATAGAGGCAGCGATTGATGCCGTAGGAATACATGTTAATCATGGCATATTCGACTGCTGCCCTAGTACCTTCATATGTTGGCAATTCATAACATAGCCTGTAAGTTGCCTCTATCGCGCCATAGATGGAGTCATAGTATGAATTCAAATCCATGGTCTTTGTTGCTGAATCCGCACTATCACAATATCTATAAAAAATCTCTTTTACATTAGCAATTGAATCTGCTCTAAGGAGCATATATGTCAGAATCTCCGAATCCTCAAGGCATCTTACCTTTTCACGCATACGTACCTTTGGACTTTCCCAAAGGTCTCGTCTAAAAATCTTTGTAACAAGATACCCTCCTCCAGCGATAAGAATACTTCTTTTATCATCATCTAGTTTTCCTGTTACATTATCCCCGGTATGAAGCGTAGCCGTATCAGAAGACTCCTTATAAAACCCAGAATCCACTATATCCGCATCCGTTTCAATTGCCTTATTATAAAGAGTCTCATACATATTTGTAGCCACATAATCATCGCTGTCAACAAGACCTATATACTCTCCGGTTGCCACATCAAAGCCCTGGTTTCTTGCTCCCCCTGAACCACGATTAACACCGCCATCCACTATGACCACTTTGTCCGGGAACTGCATTTCGCAACGCCGCATAATCTCCCAGCTATCATCTGTTGAGGCGTCATTGACCACAATAATTTCAATATCCTGAAGCGTCTGATTCACCAGACTTCCCAGACATCTTGCCAGTGTATTATGTGAATTATAGGCTGGTACTATTACGCTGACTTTTTTCATAAAGAGCCTCATTCAACCTTCCCACAAAACTATGCCATCATCCTTCAGACAGCTATATACTCGTTCTGCGCTAACATTTCCTTTCTGCGCTATTACTATGTCAAAAGAATGATCTGCAAATGGAATATGACTATGATTCAAATCTCCTTCTATAACTTCATCTGCCAGATTTCTGGCCACGCTTGCCATAACAGGAATCTCTGAAACGCACACCACAAAAGAATCCGGCGAACTATCCTTTATTACTGCGGCATCCATCCATATTCTGGAAGTAAAATCAATTATCCTTTGTGTATTCCCAAATTGTTTTACTCTGGATAAAACAACATTCTCCAAATCATCCCAAGCATCATAATAATCCCAAATATCGAAGCCCCATTTTTCTATAAACTTCTTTCTGCTTTTTTCAAGGACTCCATTAAAGCCCTCTCCATCGCCTCCGGCATGGAAAATGAAGCTATTCTTACATATGTACTGCTTAAATCCAGCACTGGCTACTCTCAGCCCCAGATCATCGTCCTCAAAATATGCAGGAGAATATAATTCGTCAAACACCTTCATATCAGGCGCCACCTGATCCAGCGCAGTTCTAGATAGAAGTACCGCAAATCCGGTTAAACTGAATCTCCTAAAATATGGATTTCTAAGAGGCACGCTTAGTTTCCTGGCTGCCATGTCAAATATCCCAAATGCATCCTCCAGACCATATTCTTTATGCCATTTAGGTTCAAGTTTTTTGCCCGAAATATTTTCAAATACACCTAGGCTTACTTTTTGCTTGCCGCTGGAAGTAGTAAGTGGTCCCACCGCCCCCATATTTTTGTTTTCATAAAGCCCCATTCGAAGCCAAAAAACAGCGTTATGAGTAAGTATCGTGTCATTATTCAAAAACAAAATGTCATTATTCTTATCACATGCCACTGCGCCAATATTGCATCCTTTGGAAAAGCCTTTATTCTCATCACACAAGATGAGCTTTATCTGATAATCTGATTTATCCTTGTATTCCTGTAAAAACTGCGCCGTTCCCTCTTCAGAGGAGCAATTATCAACTATCACAATCTCGCAGGACTGCTTGGGAACGCACTCCTCAATTGACTGAAACAGCCTTTTCATTATAGCCAGATCATTGTAGGAAAGAATCATAAGAGATATGTTCCTAACTGCATTTGCGCCATCTTCACGAAGTATCATGTATTCATTCTCAATAGCTCTATAATCCTGAGGATTATCACAGTAAAATAACGCCATTTCAAAACATAAAAGTGCTTGATTTATGTTTATGCTTTTATAAATACGCCCAAGTTCATAAAACAGCTCATAATCCGTTGGATCACTTGCCATCTTTTCAGCGATCTTCTCTATTTCCAATGCATGCAATTGCTCTCCCAATTTGTAAAGATCACCATTTAAATCAGATTGTGAAAACAGTACATCCTTCCTGTATCCGCAGACCTTATCAAAAAGCTCTGTAGCTTCGCTTATTCTACCTTCTTTAACAAGCTGTCCGATAGCCACTTTTAGTTCTGCAGTCTCCGATTTATCAGCAATAATAGACACCTTCCCCGGAGTAAGTCTATACCCTCTTGTTTTGGCAAAAACCTGAATCAGATTTTCAGAAAGAAGTCCAAACACCCTTCTCTCATAGGTGTCATAAGAAGAAATATCTATTCTATCTCCTGTTTCCACAAGTATTGGAAAAAGCCATTCCATGTATTCGGTGTAAATATGCCTTGGCATAACATACATGTTGCCGAAGCATATAGTATGAGAATCTAGGAGTTTTTCAAAACACTCATACGATGCCGGCTCTTTTTCCTTAATAACCTGTCCCAGTTCATATAAATCATCTATGTTATGCCCTGCACCGTATAGCTCTCTCCAGGTTCTGGGATTTTCAAGACACGCTGCTATAATATCCGTCCCTGACAATATTTTTTCCATTTCCTGTGTTGTCAGGAACTCATTTTGGTCATTTATAAAATATCTTCTATAATGACAGCATCCAATTATCCCGGGGTCATGGTCATTTTTCCAAACCCAGTACTGCCCTGTAAGCTCAGAGTAAAAAGGATTTAAATCCGAGATATTGTCTCCCGTATCATCTCTTAGATACCCCAAATCCTCATGTAAGGCGCTCCCCACCTGAATAGGCACAAAGCCCTCAAGGTCAGGATGTGGAAATCTCTTATGCGTCATTACATAGATTCTGACACCGGCATTACCCATTACTTTTTCCTCATAGAGTCATTTCGCTTTAACTGTAAATCTCTCTAACCGATATGATCAGCTACTTCATCGTACTCTTCTTTTTTCCTTGGCAAATCTTCAACTCTCTTGTATACAGGCACACAGGAAATAGCATATTTTCTTGCGCTGTCATTTTCTTCTACTCCTACAACCTCGCACTTAGGATACAAATAATGAATATGTCCAAGCATATTTGCGCAGCCGCAGCCTATGTGAAGAACGCTGAACTCTGACTCCTTCGTATAGCCCTTCTCTGCCAAGGAATCAATAAAAGTCATCTCGTTCTCGCTGGTAGAAGCATATACTGAGCTGTCAAAGCCCCATTTTTCAATAAGTATCTTACGGTGAGCAAGGAATAAATCCTGTACATCCTTGCGTTCCCTAAAGCTCTGTGTCCCTGCATGGTAAATAAAGCTATTGTGCGTCATGATCAGTTTGTAGCCCGCAGTCCTTACCTGAAGAGAAATATCATCATCCTCAAAATATCCCGGATTAAATCTCTCATCAAACCCTGTAGTGGCATCATAGGCCTTTCTCTTAAACAGCATAGCAAAGCCGCAGAGTTTACTCTGCTCCTCATAGGGATTAACAGCCGGCACGTTCTTTTTTGCGCCATACTCCATATACTGTTCAATTACAGAAAACTCCACATTTTCTTCCCTGCTGTTACGGAAATAATTCTGAACAGCCCCAACTCCTCCAATTTCCTCTGACTCATACAGTGCCATTCTAAGCCAGAACAATGCATTAGCAGGTACTCTTACATCGTTGTTCAGGAAAAATACGTCATAATCATCCTCAGCGTACTTAAAGCCTTCATTGCACCCTCCTGAAAAGCCAAGGTTTTCTTCACTAAGAACAATGTACGCTTCTTCGTGTTCTTCTCCAAACTTTGCAAGCCATTTGGCAACGCCATCCGTGGAGCCATTGTCAAATACTATAAGCTGATAACTGTCCGGATTGCAGTTGGTATATATGCTTTCCAGACACCTTTGCATCAGATAGGTGTTGTTATAGGACAGAATCACAAACGCTGTTTTCTTAACCTGTACCCTACCTGAATCCATGAGCTTCATCTTCTTGGCAAAAAGCTCCATCCTAACAGCTTCGTCATCGCACAGATACTCTGCATTTTCATAACACAGATAAGCCTGATCTATATTTGTGTCCACAAGCTTATCACCCATTTCGTCATAAATTTTATAAGTATCCCTGCTCAGGTACTTTAGCCTGTCGCCGATTTCTATATCATCCTGGGCATCGGCAAAAGCTCCGCTGCTTACATTGGAAGTAACGCCCTGGTCTTCACCCCATACCTCTTTATATCCTTCCTTGAACTCCAGCTGTGCAGCCTGCAGCATTTGTTTAGGAGTAAGTCTTTCCTGGTAATATGGATTATCAAAAAGATTGGCATTATCTTTTCTGACATCATGCCCTTTTTCAAAGGATATGGCATCAAAATCCTTGGAAAGCCAATTGAAATCTCTGTCAGATATTTTGTTTATGTTAAAAAAGGTTCCGCCCTGTCTGAAGGAATGCCACTCCCTTAGTATATAGACGGACATGTGCCTAAGTGCACAGAAGGTTCCATAGGTCTCAAATTCACTAAATGCCGAATCCTGAATTTTTTCCGCAGGAATTGCATTTATAATTTTCTCCCAGAACTTTTCACCAGAGATTTTGTCATTATTCTCAATTGCAGTCACAAGCTCCCTCATGATATCTGCACGAATCAGCATATGTTCTGAAATAAAAGACCTTTCAATGACCTTCCTAATTCCAGGAAGAAGCTTTCCCATTGTCTCAAAATATTCCTCATGGTACTCGTGCTTCATATCAAGATAAGGCTTTCCGGATTCATCCTGAAACATTTTTATCTGCTTACAGGGAATTGTATCCCCATCCCAGACCATGTAGTATTCGTCCTTACACACGAAAGCATACTGCATCTTAAGAAACTGCTGATAATACCATCCGGTAATTCCTCGTGGAAGCTCACGTCCTGCAAGTATTTTTTCCATCTTTTTGGCCATGCAGGCATGAACATCATCAAATGGGATAATGCTGTTTTCATCAATAAATCCAGCCTTACCAGATAGCTCTTCATCTGAATTAATACAATCAAAAACTCCCTTAGTTCCCACAAAGCTAACCTTCCCATAGGTTATACTATCAATGAGCCTTGGGTATAGTTTAATAAGTCTCTGGCAATCCGCCGGGGTTATAACAATAAGGGTATTAAAATGTTTTTCTTCCATCGGCATGCTCCATGAATAACTATTTTTTAAACAAAAAGCAGTAAATTCTTCATCTCCTGGCAATGCATTTCTTAAAGCCGACCTTACATTACACGCAAATACCTCTGTGCTAAAACACTCTTCATAACGCGCCCTGGCACTTTGACACATACGTGAGTATTCCTCAATACTCTCTGTGCGTATCCGAACTGCCTTTTCTATCACTTTGGCAAACTCATCTATTTCTTCTGTTTTAAAAACCAGACAATCCCTGCCATCCTCCAAATAGTGAAGCACTCCGCACACATCTGATATGATTGGAATCTTAGATAACATCAAAGCTTCAACAGTTGTAGCAGAAAAAGGTTCCACCCTTGATGGCGCAACAAGATAATCTGCCTCCGCGATTAACTTAAGTGTATCTTCATGTGACATTCCTTCCAAAACTGTCAGCTGCTCGATGCTACTACCATAGGATTCTATCAATTCAGAAAACTGCTTTTCACCATCATTTCGTTTTCCAAATATGCTGAATTTGCACTTATCACGCACCTTTTTAGGCAGTCTTAAAATAGCTTCACATAAAATATCCTGCCCTTTTACTTCTGATATAGTTCCGGGAAGGACGAACGTTGTTTTATCCTCTTTAGCTGGTGTAGTGAGTGTATAATCTGCCGCCTGATCTTTTATTCCAAAGGATAAAAGTCCTGGCTCAATACCGCAGTATTCTTTTATATATTTATTTGTCACTTCGCTGACGCCATAAACGTGAATATTCTCTCTTAGCTCACCAGGCTTTGGAAAAATGCTCTGATAATAAATAAACCAGTATTCATGCTCGTGGATCCACCATATCGTAGGGACAGTTGTCGTATTAAGGGCAAATACTGCTTCAATAGCAGGAAGCGTATTCACAATTACTGCATCATAGCTATAAAATCTATCTTGCCACTTCTTCAAATTGTCCAAAAAATCATCAGCAATTTCTACTTTAAAACCAAGAGCCTCAAACTCTTCTCTTAATGGTCCATCCTCCATGCCTATAATATCCACAGCATTTTCCATTTTTAGGCACACTATAGCCATCTCTTTTAATACGAGAGGAGCACCTGTATTATTAAGTGAATGAGTTATAAACAACATTTTTTTCATATGGCTATCCCCAGTATCTTTCTTACTTACTTACTTAATTATACACCATATTCCGCTAGCAATTTGTTATAATATCATTAACAGAAGGGAGCTCTCCATGCCAAAAATTGTGGTCGACATTGTTTCTCCATATGGCGGAAAAGAAGGCGGAATCGAGGATGTAATAAGAGCCTGGACCAGGCATTTAAATAAAGACATCTTCGATCTTAGAGTCATGCACATGACACCCGGAATAGCCTATCTTGATGGATATGAGAAGGCTTTTTTCCTAAAGGGTGAAAACGAAAATGTTGACGCAAGCTACTGTGCAAGCGGTTATAATCTTCTTATCGAGCAGTATGGTGCTCCGGATATATGTATAGCAACCAATACTCCCTTCATGTCTATGTCCTGCGCTGCAGTAAGAAAGCAAAACAGCTTGTCTTTCCCAATTTTTTCCTGGGTTCACAGTGAAATTAAAAGGTATCAGGAAGCAGGTCAGGGCGGAGTTAGTGAAATGCTCTGCGCAGACAGACATCTTGTCTTAAATAATTCTATGGAAAAAGAAATCCTAAGCGCTGATCCGGATGCTGTAATTTACAATATCGGAAACCCTATTTTACATGAGCTTCCACGGGTGGATTATGTAAATCCTGATAAGCTTGTTTTTGTGGGACGTTTATCAGAAATAAAAAGAATAGATATTATCCTTGAGGCAATATATAAGGCAAAATCCGAATGGTATCTGGATATTATCGGCGACGGTGAAATACGAAATGAGGTTGAAGGCTGGATTAAGCTCTTAGGTCTTGAGAAAAGAGTACGAGTCCTTGGCTGGCAAAAAAATCCCCTTCCGTATATGGCGGATGCACTTGCTCTTGTGTCTGCATCAGACTATGAAGGCTTTATGATAACCGGAGCCGAGGCTCTTTCTATGGGGAAACCTGTTATTGGAACACCCACTGAAGGACTCCTTGAATACGTAAAAGACGGCATAAACGGTTTCTTTTTTGACTTTGGAGCTGCAAATGCTCTTACAGATATTTTAAATGAGATAGCTTTTGAAATGCGCAGTATCCCGTCTCCTTTAGTATGCGCTGATTCAGTTAAAAAATACTCATCAGAAAACTATTTTAAAAAAATTGAACAGATCCTTACTAGCGCGCTGCCACGCTTAGTCCCATAATGCCGCATATCTGATCATATCTAATGTCCCAATTATCGTATAGCAAGGCAGTTTCATAGCCTTTATCTGCAATAGCATCCATTACCGTAGGATGTTCTAAAAGCCACTTCACATCCTGCGCCATCTGAGCAGGATTATTAAGGTCAAAAAATATTATGTTTTCTCCATCTGTATATTTTTCTTTGACGTACTCAGATTCATCTGATACACATAATGCCCTGTTGATCAGCGAATCCAGTGGTTTTTCGCTGCACCCCTTCTTAAACCAGGGACTAAAACACAAGGAAATCTTGGAATCTCCTAATATTTTGAGCAATTCTCTTACAGGCACTCGCTCGTGTACCACAATGTTGTCCGAAAACGGCTCTTCTTCGTCATACCAGCGATCATGATTTCCATATATTTCAACATGGATTCCAGCCTTATCTAAAGCATGTATTCCACTTAGCTGATATCTTCTTCTGACATACTTTTCTATATCAACAGAAACTGTGATGTAAAGCTCAAAAAGCTGCTGCTTCGTAATAGCTAAACCATTTTCCTTAAAATAGCTTTTTATACATTCCTCCGTAGAAAGTGAAGGATTATCAAACATTCTGCCTATGCAAAAGCTATAGAATTCGTCAGCGAAGCCACTTATTACAGGTGTCACTGCAAATTCTTTAACTTCACCCTTACAGCTTCCCATATATATTACGTCTATTTTCCTTTTGCTGGCCGGAATAATTGAACTACTCTCAAATCCGCCTTGAGGCACAAAAAAGGCTCCTTTAACTTTTTCGTAATACTCTTTTACAAAACTCACATGATCTTTATCGCAGCAGATGCAGTAGACATCACAAGGCGGCTCTAACAGCGCATCATGGAAATTTCTCGGATGATCGACCAAAAAGGTATATGCAGGAATCCCGTATGTTTTCCACAGATTTTTGCCATCATATTTTGTATCAATTCCAAGGTCATTATAGGAGAACATGATGCAATCGCCCTGCCTTAAAAACTTGACAAGCGCTTCTCCTTCCTGTTCCCAGGGCTTACTTACATCAACGACATAGTGATCTATTTGTCTTTCTACAAGATAGTCGATGAATATGTCCGTCTTAAAATCAAGCTCTGAAATTGCACCTTTAAAAATAATTACTCTGCTTCTACTCATGGCGCTGCTCCTACTGATCATTTCTTAAATTACAAAAATCACTTTGTTCCAATATGCTCTAATCATACACCAAATTGCGTATATTATTTGATATAATATGATTATATGATATACGAATCGGAGGCATTTATGGATAAAGTTCTTATAGATTACACATACTATCAATTTGGCACCTACCACGGTGGCGGAGAATACGGCGACGTAGTATTAAGGCGCCTTTTGGAAATAAAAGATGTTTCATTTGGCCTTCTTTTTTTCTCTAACATGCCCCTTAGGCAGGAGCTTGCCACAAAGTGCCAGGAAGCTGGCTGGAACATTCATACGATTACAAGTTTTCAGGAGCTTCCTAAGATTCTTTCTGACAATGGCTATAACAGATACTATTCTGCTCTTCCCTACCAGTCCGGTCTCGACAACGTATATCTTCCTGAGCAGGTTGAATTTGTAGCAACTTATCACGGTCTAAGATTCATAGAGCTTACAGACTTTGAGGGAATTGCTAATGGGCAGTTTTTTGGCCTTCAGGATCATGACGCCATGGTTGAAGCCTATAAGGTCTATAAGGATGCTCTTTGCATGACTACAAACAGGAGAATCATTACAGTTTCTGAGCATTCAAAGTATAGCCTTATCCAATACTTTCCTTCACTTGCAGATGAAAAAATCGAAGTACTGTATTCACCGCTTAAGCGTACTCCCAAGGATCTTCCAGACGAAAATGAGCTTCTTAAAAGCCTTAGTATCAGCTCGGGTAACTATGCCCTTTTAATAAGCGCCGGAACCTGGTATAAAAATGCTCTAAATGCTATTGTTGCCTACGATATAATCTTTGATGCTGGTTATCCCTTTATCCCAAAGGATTACAAGGTAGTTATTCTTGGCGCTGCAGGGGACGAAGATCTTCAAAGCTCGGTACGGCATAAAGAACGCTTTATTTTCCCGCCGTTCCAACCAGTAGAAGCTCTGGAGCTTCTTTATAAATGCGCTCATCTTTTTGTGTTCCCATCCCTGAATGAAGGCTTTGGATATCCTCCTGTTGAAGCCATGAAATACGGAACAATCTGCGCCTGCGCTGCTGACACTTCCATTACAGAAATCTGCCGTGACATGGTTCTATACTTTAATCCGATGTTCATTGGTGAAATAGTAAACCGTCTTCTTCAAAGCTTTTCTAAGGACATACGAAGCAATATGCAAAAGCGCATGCAAAAGCTTGATGAAATCTTTGAACGTCAGCAAAAAGATCTCGACAGACTCATAGATATAATTGCCTACGGAAAATAATCACATCACAATATCGATTATTTCCTTAAGCCTGTGTTCATAGGTGTGACAAGCCGCAACTATTTTGTAGCCATTTTCTGCAATGGCATTTCTTTCCTCGTCGTGCTTTAGGTAATAATCTATTTTTTCAAGAAGGTCTTTTTGATCTTCATAGTAAACATAGTCAGCTCCGGCTTCGAAGAACATATTAAAATCCTCCTGATAATTGGTCAGAAGAAATCCTTTGCAGCCCATAATATCCCATGCCCTTAAAGGGATACCCCTTTGGATGCTCCTTAAGGTCATGTTAAGATTGATCTTTGAATTTTTAAACACATATGGCATATCAAGATAGTAGTCTATCTTTCCCAGGTTCCTGATTCCATCTCCCGAAAAAGCTGAATCCTTAGTATACAAATTGATTCCAAACTTACTCCCGACTTTCGTTATGTTTTCACTTCGCTCAAGGGAAGTTATCTTCCTGTCTATCACATAGTTGGAATACAGATATTCATAGGTCTCAACAGAGTCAAACCCTGGCTTTATTCCAAGAGCATCAACCATTTCACTCATAACCCTTGAATTTAATGACTTTTCCACAATACTCATGCCATGAATCTCCATTTGAGATCTTATGAGCCCTTCCAGATATCCTCTGGTATATTCAGATACTTTGCCTATCATATCGTCATAATAGGTGTGATCCTCATGGTAAAGCTGTCCCACAAAAGAAATATCTCCGGAAAAATTCTTAGCCTTTGTCACATCACCGGATAGTCCATCATATCTTTCCACCGCCGCTGCCAGTGGCAGGTAATAAACATTCTTAAAGCCCTGCAAAGCAAAGGTCTCGTACACCTGTGAGTCAAACACAAAGACATAATTACAGGGATTAATCAGCGTATATGAAAAAAGCCTTACGGCAGGATTGTCGTAAACCCAGGCTGCATATTTGACGCCCGTCTCATTACAGGCTTTAGAAACCACAGGGAAATAGTTAAAAGAAAAAACGAAATCCGGTTCGTCTTTTTTTAGATGATCTGATAGTTTTTTCAAAAAAGCCTTATCATCATCCAGGATGTGATTATCAAAGGGCATCTTATCCACAACAATATCGTAGCCTTGCTTTCTAAGGCCACGAGCTGCATCCTCGATATCCTCATTTCCGTAGCTTTTCCATTCCATCAAAAGGATCCTTAGCTTCATCTGATCAGTCACCTATTTTATCAAGCATATAATCCAGTCTCTTGTGAGTGTTATGCTCTCTGCTTACAAGTTCATAGCCGTTTAAGGCTATGCGCTGCCTTACCTCATCATGTTTCAGATAGTAGTCCACTTTATCCTTACATTCCTCAATGCTGTGATATACCTCAATATTTTTGCCAATATCAAAAAATTCCTCAATCTCCGGCTGGAAATTGGTCAACATAAATCCGCCAACTCCCATGATATCGAATACTCGAAGCGGTATTCCGGAGGTGATACAGTGCAAGGTAATATTAAGATTTATCTTACTAAGGAAATACACCTTAGGAAGCTCCTTGTCATAACTTAGTTCTCCCCCCATAAAAGCTTTAGGGATTACTACTTCTTTGTCTCCTGTAAAGAGCCTTATTCCATACTCCGTAAGGCCTTCTACTATGCTGCATCTTTCTTTGTGCGTCAGATATTTGGCTGTAAGCCCCTGCGCAAAATATGTATCCTTATCAACATGATAATCTTTAGGCAAGGTATCTTTTACCATTGCCCACAACTCATCAAGGGCTTTTTCCGATAGCTTTCCAAATATCCGGTCAGTGCCATCCCAGATTCCGAAAGCAGCTTCTACTATTCTTTTAATCTCCTTTGCAGAGCCGTCACTTACTCTGCTCATTGCTGCCTTATAAAGATTTTGAGAGTACATGTTTCCAACAAAAGATACATTGCAGCCAAAGCGCGTTTCATCTTCACTGTTTATCACCAGCCGCAGATTTCTATAAGTATTGGTGGCAAGCGGAAGATGATATATATTCTTAGCTCCTCGAAGCCTTATCTCCTCTACCTGGCGCCTGTCAAAAGAAAAAATATAGTTACAGTCATTTGATACGCTCGGATCAAACAGCCCCTCCTGTGGTGCATCATAAATCCAGGACACATATTTTATTCCAAGCTCATGACAAGCCATAGACGCAGCAGGACTATAGTCAGTGGTAAATACCAACTCTATGCCATTTTCCTCAAGTATCTTCTTTATACGCTCAGAATCAACAGGGGAATTACTATAGATTGAAACGCCAGAATCAAGTATTTCTGCATCTAGCTCTCTTACAGCAAATTCCCATGCCAAGTCATCATACTTTATTTCGTTTAGATAAAGCAGTGCATATTTTTTACTTCTCATAGCTTTTAATGAATCTCTTTCACCTTGAGCCAGGGATTATCCACAACCAGAAGGTCACAGATATCAAAGGCATAATCATTTTTCCAGCAGGCATATCCTAAAGACATCTGATCCCTGCCATGGGAATATTTATTATATTCTTCCCACCAGCTTTCCATTACCTTTTTTAACTGCTCATCATGATGGTCACGAACAAGGCATCCTGCCTCGATAATACAGTTTTCTCCCGTATAGCCTTCACTAATATACGCATCCAGTTGCGGCCTTAGCATCTCAATAGTTGCTTTGCCTGTATCTACTATGAGCCTGGCCTCATCATGGATATTTCTTGAATTGTGATGCGGAAAACAGATAAGTCCGCTTTTCTTAGCATAACAATCAATGAAGCTTTCTATATTCTTTCTGATCTCTATGCATCCATCCACATATATTGAGTAATCACATTCAGGTAGGAGCTTGAAAGGAAACATTTTCAGATATCTGGAAAATACCTTGGCACTATATCCGTTGGGATTATCAACAATTTTCACCTGCCATTTTCCTTCATAATCTGGCAGCTCTTTGTCTGTAAGTAAAATATAATCCAGGTGCGATCCTTCCGTGGCAGGTTCATACACCTTATCGTACCCTCCGGTTATAACGGTATATACAACACCTTTTCCACTAAATACATTTGATTTTTCATGATATTTTTGGTGATATAAATTTCTGACATCATCCTGGTATTCAATAAACCTTTCAAGGTCTGAATTAATCTGCTTGCATCTGTCAACCATCTCCGAAAGAGGTTCTTTCTCATATTCAAGAATTTCACCACAGCAAAAATCAAGAAGGAACCTGCTTGTGTAAAAGCAAAAAGATTTTGCGTCAACAGTATTTCTTTGAATAGTGGCTTCTATCTGCCTTAGCCTCTCATCCTTTTTTTCACTGCAAAGTCCATAATATATCGCATTATAAATCTGCCCTGCTGTTTCTTTAAAACCAGGAACTTCAGGATTTATCATACTCTGGTTATAGAGGTATTCCAGGAGATCTCCAATTTGCTTAACTAATTCTCCATTAGCCATTTTCAGCCTCTCCCCGCGCCTTCATCTCGTTTGCCATATTCACTATTTCAAGTGCTCTGTCCATTCCATAGGTCTTAATAATGTCGTTGTAATACTTAAGTCTGAACACATCAACTTCTTTTGGGTCATGACAGGTCTCAAGCATTGCAAGGTATGTTAAAAACCCCTTTGGGTTATTCATAAATTTCTTATTTTCACTGGCAGTAAGCCCATCCTCAAGATATTCGCATATATAAATAATCTGGTTATACCATCTTAATTTGTAACCATCCCTGCCGATATGATCCCACACCACAGACTCTGGTACAAAGTTCTCTCCTTCAAATTCAGGAAAAGGATACTTCTTTAATATGCCAGTCTTGTATATTTCTGCCTTATCATCAAGAAGGTGATACAGATGTCTTTGAAGGTTGGTACAGTCAACATATTCACTGCTAAAATTCCCAAAGCCTCCTACGGGATTATCCTCACTAAGCCCCTTAAGTCCGCTGATTCCAGCAAAGGATGCATCATTTTCCACTGTTTTAAACCATTCATTTGCCTTTTCTATTGCATAAGGCAACAGATAATCATCGCTGTCTACGATAAAAAAGGCATCACTACCGGCCATATTAACAGCTTTATTTATCGCTCTATGCTTTCCGCCATTAGGAACCTTTCTGTATACTATCTGGAAATTGTTATCTTCCTTAAGCCACTTTTCAAACAGCTCATCTGTATCGTCGCTGCTGCCATCATTTATTACTATCCACTCAAACTCCTTAGAAGTCTGAGCTTTTAATGATTCATACAGCATAGGCAATCTGTAGGCTCTGTTATAAGTTGGAGTAAAGACACTTATCATATTCTTTTACCCATTCATAGAACTGATAATCATATTTGCTTTAGCCAAGGCTGCATCCAGCTCATTTATCTGGTTTTTTAGCCCTGTGGCATAATCTTCCAGCCTTGTGTTTGTAAGCATCCCTTGCAAAAAAGCTTCAGCCTGCGAAATAAAATCTGCTTTTTCATCTTCTGAATACCAATATCCATCGTGCCAGGCAGGATCATTAAAAATACTATTAGCCTCTGATAATTCCGAGGTTTTGTCTTCTTTTTTACCCTGCGCACCATTTGAAAGAATGCTCTCTATTGTCGTCATTGTTCTTTGGAGAAGGTCTTTCTTACTAAAGTAGTCCTTTTCCAATTGCCTTACAAAATCTGCTACGTTTGTACTTTCAAGTTCATCAATTACAAAACTTTTAAGAAGCTCCTCGTAAAAAGGTGTCTTTTTTGCGTACTCCCACCAGAGCTTTTCTATGTCAAAATGAAAATTCCCTGCCTCCCAGGGTTTATACCCCGGAAAATGTATGATTGCTGTATTTTCCTTTACATATTCATAAGTCATTTTCTGATTGTGCGCCACTCTTGCAAAAAGATCGTATTTCTTATAATCAGCGTACTTCACCTTTTCCCAGTGAAGATAATTAAGAATATCCTGATCCGGAGCCTCCATTTCAAAGTTCCATTTTTTTATGGCTTCAAGATATGCTTCAAAGCTATAGTGCCTTCGCATTTGTCTGACGTTTATAAGAAGAACCCCTGAATTAAAATATCTAAATCCTTGATTATAGGCTTCTTTAAACATTTCCCTATGCTTATCGCCATAGCTTTCAGGAGTATTTAATCCGCCCTTGTCATCACACACAATCATTTCATGGTCTTCAAAGGTGCTGACGTATAAATCAGAAATATCTTTGTTTACAACGATATCTCCATCAAGATATAAAAGCCTGTCTACAGACTCCGGCAAAAGCTCAAACATAAATAGTCTGTAATAAGCTTCCAGACTCCACTGGTCATTTCTTGGATATTTTTCGTCAAATCTTTCCTTATCTACCTTTAGCGAAACAATAGAAATATCATAATCTGCAAGTGCTTTTTCAATCACCTTCAAATCTTTTTCAGAAAGCTCGCTATTAAACAGAAAAGCCTCAATATGCCTGGCATTGTTTTCGCAAAGGGAAGTGAGCATCGTTGTAGTATATGGAATATACTTTTTGTTCAGAGCTGTTCCAATATTCATAATTTCGTTCCGACATTTTGCCTATAAATGAAGTTGATATATCGATATTTAGTTAACTATATAATATAATAATATCACACAGTAACTACTTTCGGAGGTAAAACCATGAAAAAATTCAGGATGAATGTATCGCTGGCTTTTGATGACAAATACACCAAATACGCCTATATCACCCTTATGTCTCTTTTTATAAATAACCCTGAAGCTGATGTCTATGCTTACATCCTGCAATATGATCTTTCTGATGAGTCCAGGAATTACCTAAATGCCCTTGCCGATTCTTATAATGATCATATAGTTTTTATAGACATTGACCCCATGATATTTGACGGCATGCCAACAATAAAAAAATGGCCTGTTCAGGTGTATTTCAGGCTCCTTCTTCCTGTTCTTTTACCTTCCGATATAGACAGGATTATTTATTTCGACTCAGATATGACAATTAATTCATCGCTGCAGGAGTTATATGAAACTGACTTTGAAGGCAACGACCTGATAGGATGTTATGATCTTAATCTTATTGGAGTAGACCTTGAAACTTTTCTTTACTACAGACATGAAGCTCTAACTCCAACATTTGAAAATAAGACCTATATTAATTCCGGCATGATCATGTTTAATTTAGATAATTTCAGAAAAAAATATTCACTTAGGACTTATCTGGAAACAGCTTCTAAGCTTGATAACAAAATCTATGCTCCGGATCAGGATCTTATCAACTACGTACATATGGGAAAAATTAAGCATTTGGATCCAAGAAAATATAATTATCCCGCATATGTAGCTTTCCTTGAGGGAGTACGATCCGATAAAGCAAACGAAGTCCCAGTAATGCACTTTGTATGTGAAAAGCCCTGGCAGGGCGGAAATCACGCTCACTTTGATACTGAAATGATCTGGTGGAATTGCGCATTAAAGTCTCCCTTTAGAAATGAGTTTGTAGAAAAATATATTGAAGAGTCCTGCACTGACCCTACTATAATGCAAAGTTTAAGCGGAACAGATAAGATCAAAAATGATCTTGTTGCAGAAAATGCAAGACTAAAAAAAGAGCTAAACAGCGCCATGGATCAGGTCAAAAAAGTCATATCCATGCTCAGCAAATGACAAAGGCAAAAAAGAGCCCCGGCTTACGCCGGAGCTCTTTAGGTAGTTGCAATGTTTCAAACAGAAGTTTTAAACATCTATTGCAGATATATTAGCCGAGAAGTGAAAGAACACCCTGATTAGACTGATTAGCCTGTGCCAGCATAGACTGACCTGCCTGTGCAAGGATGTTGTTGTTAGAATACTTAACCATCTCGGTAGCCATATCTGTATCACGGATAAGTGATTCAGCACTCTGAGTATTCTCAACAACGTTATCAAGGTTCTTGATAGTGTGCTCAAGTCTGTTCTGGATAGCACCGAGATCAGATCTCTGCTGAGATACTGACTGAAGAGCGATCTTGATGTGGCTCATAGCGTGCAATGCAGAAGTATGATCAGATACTGTAAGTCTGCCTGTCTCTACGCCAATCTTTGTAGCGCTCATCTTCTTGATACTAACTTCGATCTGGTTGATGTTATCTGTCTCAGAACCAACCTGAAGCTTCTTACTTGTGAATGTACCGTCAAGAAGTGACTGATTGTTGAACTCTGTTGCAGCTGCTGTACGATCGATCTCAGATGAAAGTGCCTGAAGCTCTGATTTGATATATGCACGATCTGTTGACTGTAATGTGTCATTAGCAGCCTTTGTTGCCAGCTCGTTCATTCTCTGAAGCATATCATGAACTTCGTTTAATGCACCTTCAGCTGTCTGTACAACTGAGATACCGTCCTGAGCGTTAGCAGAAGCCTGTGTAAGACCCTTAACCTGACGTCTCATTTTTTCTGAAATAGCAAGACCAGCTGCATCATCTGCTGCTCTGTTGATCTTGTAACCAGATGACAGTTTCTCACTAGATTTAGCCTGGATACCAGTTGTGATACCAAGCTGTCTGTTTGAATTCATCGCTGTAATGTTGTGTTGTACTACCATAATTTTATCCTCCTTGATAAATACGGCTGCTTCCATGCAGCTCGTTAATTTTGTTAGTGAAATAGCTTCAGTGCTGGCCTAAAACTATTTCTGTTTGTTTACACCTTTATTATCGTCTATAAATATAAAAACTTAACCCCTAATTTTATAAATAAAAAATTAATTTTCCAGCATAAAGCGGTGGCCTCATTTTTACTGAAGCCACCGCTGTTTTTATGTATTTATGCAGCTGTTTTATTACTGAAGAAGTGAAAGAACACCCTGGTTTGTCTGATTGGCCTGTGCCAGCATTGACTGACCTGCCTGAGCGAGGATGTTGTTGTTTGAATATCTAACCATCTCCTCTGCCATATCTGTGTCACGAATCTGTGATTCAGCTGCCTGAGTATTCTCTACTACGTTATCCAGGTTCTTAATTGTATGCTCAAGTCTGTTCTGAATAGCACCAAGATCTGATCTTTGCTTTGATATTGAGATAAGGGCTGTCTTAATGTGATCAATTGTTCCCTTTGCATTTGCATGATTCATTACATTGATCTGATTTGCCTGTCCAGAAGCATAGGTAAGTGCATCATTCTCAGTGGCATTTGCTACAGCACCAACGCCGATACTTGTTGCTGAAAGCTTAACGATACTAATTTCGATCTGGTTCTGTTTATCACTTTCTGATCCAACCTGAAGCTGCTTTGCAGTAAAGGTTCCATCAAGAAGGTGCTGATTGTTAAATTCTGTAGAAGCAGCTGTTCTTGTAATCTCATCAGAAAGCTGTGTAAGCTCCTGCTGGATGTAGGAACGATCCTGTGATGTAAGGGTGTCGTTAGCAGCCTTAACAGCCAGCTCATTCATACGCTGAAGCATATCATGTACTTCGTTGAGGGCACCTTCAGCAGTCTGTACTACTGAAATACCATCCTGAGCATTCGCAGAAGCTTGTGTAAGACCTCTTACCTGTCTTCTCATCTTTTCGGAAATCGCAAGACCTGCTGCATCATCTGCTGCACGATTGATTCTGTAACCAGAAGAGAGTTTCTCTGAAGATTTAGCCTGGACATCAGTTGTAATACCAAGCTGACGGTTAGAGTTCATCGCAGTGACATTGTGTTGTACTACCATATTCTATTCCTCCATGACCGGGGCCCGCTTCCCTGCTGCCTTTCCATCTTATTTTTTGTGCTAGCCTATCGCGGAGTCCCTTCCATGGCTGCTTTGTTTTTTCTTTTCACTAAAGATATCGGCAGCATTTTTTATAACTTAACCCTTTTTGAAACTTTTTTTTGTATTTTTTCAACAATTTGAAAATTTTTTTAAGAAATTTGATTTTTGCTATTAAGTTTTTTCAAAAAGTTGCCGATAAAGGCCCGAAAAGGCCGAAAAAATAACACAGCTAAAGGCTGTGTTATTTTTTCGTATTATTTACATTTTTCAATCAATTCTTGTTATCCAAAAACTGTGGTGGGATATCCTTGAAATTATTCATTGTCCGATAGTAGTTAAAGGCTGCTGCTGAAGCCTGTCTGCTTTCGTTCATCTTCTGCCTTATGGAGCTGAAATACTTATCCGCAAGCCTCTTGTTTCTATGTTCAGCAGCTTCTACAGATGCGCTTTTCGCAGTCACCTGCTCAATCAGCTCCTGCATTTTCTTGATCTGATCTTTGTACTGGTCTTTGCTTTGACCAACTTCTTCCTTTATCCTGTCAAACAAGGATTGAAAACCCTCATCCAGATTTCCAAGCTGGTCAATTAGCTCAGCCTTTCTATCAATAGTAGCATCAAACTCCGGCTCTCTTTCTTCGTCAAGACTTTCGAGAATTTCCTTTTGTTTCTCATTTTCCTCTTGAAGCTTGCCTAGAATGTCATTTTTCTTTACTAAGCTTTCTTCCAGCATATCAAGACTTGCTGCTACCATGATTCCTCCTTATGCATCCTTTACATAAACATGATTTGCCTTCATTACTTCGATCCAGTTATCTCTTATTGCATGCATGTGCTTGTTGACCTCGGCAATAATTTCTCTGTCTTTACCCATGTTTGCTTCAACAAGTCTCCTTGCAATATAAGAATACATATTTTCGAAATCCTGTGCAACTGCATACTTCATATCGAGAGTATTTCTTAGATAATCGATAATCTTTTCTGCCTTGATTATATTAGTATGCGCTTTCTGGATATCATTTTTCTCAATTGCAAAATCTGCAATGTTAAGGAACTTAATACAACCGTCATAAAGCATAAGCGTAAGCTCCGGTCCTGATGCGCTCATTATTTTGTTGTTTTTATATTGTGCATAAGCATTTTGCTGAGCTGTAAGTACTGGCATATGTTATCCCTCGCCTTCTATAGTTTTTGATTCCATTCATAATTCCTATGCTTTAACTATTACCACCACCAAAGAAGCTTGATAGTGATCCGCTTGTGGAGTTAACCTTGGAAAGCGCTGTTTCCATCTTGGAGAACTGTTTGTAATACTTGTCCTGAGCAGCCTCATAGGCTTCCTGAGCCTTGGAAATCTTTGTATTATAGGCACTGTACTGCGATGCCATGAGTTTGTCTTCATAGATAGTAAAGGAACTACTGTATTCAGTACCCTTCATGAGATCTGAAAGCTTACCGTATAAGTTCTTCGCAAGTGATGAGAAGAATTCCTGAACCATGCCTGGATCAGAGGAAATGAATCCGCTAAGCAAATCTGTATTTCCGCTTGAGGTCGTGTCATCCTTATCGCCATCGATGTGAAGCACATCCCTATCGTCTTCATCAGTGCTGAAGTAACTTCCTGTGGAAATTCCAAAGGCCGCCAGAGAGAAACTCTTTTTTGAGCCATCCTTTAGAGTTACTTCCATAGAAGAATTCATAATATCTCTCATGGCATTTCTAATGGTTCCTACAGTCTCATCCTTGGAAAGAAGTCCGGATTTGATCTTATCTTCCCAGGCCTCAACTTCCTTGTCGCTCATGGCGTCTTTTTCATCGTCAGTGAGCATTTTATATTTCTTGGCTGCATCTGCGTTATAGAGCTTTGCAAACTCCTTCATCAGGTCGTTGTACTCTTTGATCATTGACTTGATATTGTCGTAGATGCCGCTTGTATCCTGCTTGGTTGTAAGTGTGATGTCATCGGCTACTTCATTTGCAGTTATAGTAAGTCCGTTGATTACAAAGGTGTTTGACTTGGATGTGTAGGTCTCACCATTAAGAACAATCTGTGCATCTTCACCCTTAATGTAGTTGGAGCCGTCAGCTTTCTTTGCAAATCCAAGAGCGGTCATGGCATCGGATTCAACCAGATCAAAGGATGCATCGGCGCCAGCTTCCTTAGAAGAGACATAGAATCTTGCGTTATTTTCGTCGTAATTAAAGTTAAGCGATACGCCTGAAGCTGTCTTGGCACTACGAAGGTTTGCAAGAACTTCTTCTATTTTGTCGCCTGCTGCCACATCAACGGATATAGTTTCTCTTGTATCTTCAGCACCATCTTCCGGAGCCTTACCAATCTTGAAACTAAGAGTTCCGCTTGTGATCCCAAGCTCCTCCATGGTAGTCTCATTTGTTGCTTTGGTACTTGAATTCTGAAGAGTTACTTCTTTTCCGGTAAGATACGCAGACTTAGCAAGGTTCTTGATGCTAAGAGTCTGAGTTGCATCCATGGCTCCTTCGCCTGTTACAACTGTTGCTGCTTTTTCATTCGAAGAAGTGGTCGTCTTCTTGGTGTAAGCTGTCGAAAATCTCATATTACTTAGCGCACCATTATAAAAAGAAACCACCTTTTTATTCAGCTCTTTCCATTTATCCTGCTTCCAGGTGAGCTTTTTCTGATCACCTACAGCAGTATCCCATTTGGTCTTCTTGGTACTTGTAAGCGCAGTGATGATGCTTTCAGTATCAAGACCTGAGTTCATACCTGTAATTCTAATAGGCATAAGCATTCTCCTTTCTCAATCCGTGAGCGTGTTTCATTGACTTCCGTGTCCTGTTCCCATTCATAAATCATTATTAAACGATGTGGGCAGCTGATTGGCTGGTATCAGATGCGTTAACGTTTCTCATCAACCATGATGCCTGCTACTTCCCAAATTCTGGCAATCATATCAAGGGTCTCATCTGGTGGGAATTCCTTGATGACTTTTTTAGTCTCTTTATCTACCATTTTAATAGTTACTCTATTTGTCTTTTCATGGATGCCAAAGACAGCCTCTGCATTTGAGCTCATCTTCTTTGCCATCTCAGAAATAGCACTCTTTATCTTGGCATTATCTGCCTGAATCTGCTCTTCTGTCTCCTGTAGATGAGTCTGTGCCTGTGAAAAAGCCTGCGCTCCGCTCTGACTATCACCATTAGAGCTTGCTGAATTATCAGTAGCTTCTACTTTGAGATCAATATTCTGTGTTCCGCCATTTGCTTCAAGATTTACAATCTCAGATCTTGACTGGTTCTGTTCCTGGACCTGCGTCCTAACCTGCGGCTGTGTCTGCTGTATCAGCGAACTGTAGCCATTAATTGATTCGATTCCCATAATCCTATACCTCCATGTCAGAATCAGGAATAATCCTATATATTCACCGGTTTATTATTGTTATAAATCTATATAAAATACGCTTTCTCACGGAAAAGCATATAGTTTACCCGCTGATAATTCGCTAGGATTTCTCATCTTTTATATCGGAGGTTGCAATGCAAACTTTAGGGGAAATATGATTTGAATTGTGAGAATTAATGAAAATTTTAGATTTGTGGATGTTGGTTGTTTTTCATTATATTGGATGTCTAACATTTTATTGGATGATTTCTCCTGCAGATGTAGTATTTCATGCCTCTTGCTGGCCATTTCCTCCTGCATATTGATTTATTCTTTACTTATGCAGGTTATTTTCTCCAGCAGACCTTCTCATTCTAAGGATTTGCAGGTTAATTTATCCTGCAAATCCTTCCATTTCACGAATGTGTATGATTCTTTTCCCAACAATTTCATTCATCCACATTTTCTGCTGGATTTATTCATCCTGCAAATTACGTCATTCCATTCCTTTTGCTGGTTTTTCTCTCCTTCAAGTTGCTTAGTTACTATCATTTGCAGGAAAACCTCTCCTTCAATTTCATTTTTTTCTACCATTTGCTGGATAGTTTTTCCTGCAATTATCTTACTTTGCATTCCATGATGGTCTATTCCTCCAGCAATTCTTTATTTTCATGTCATGTGCTGGTGAAATAAGCCAAAACCCACTATCAAATTGACCTCCTAGCGCTGTATTTCATATAATAATATTATGATATAAGACACAAAAATATGATTTCCCTACTGAACACGGATTGCCACGTTGCAGGCAACGCCAGCATTTTAAGACCTTCGGAGGCCATATGCGAATTTTGTATTACGATTGGGATGAATTTAATGGAAGTGACTGCCGCGACGCCATGAAAAGGCTTGGACATGATGTTGATTCCATCAAGATTGACAAAATGGGCTATGACCTGACCTCTGAAATTGAGAAGGCCTTCTTTGAGAAGATATTCGATGCCACTTTTTCTTCAGTAAATGAGCAAATTTCAGATAATACGAATCGCAATTCATCCCCAAAATATGACATTATTTTTAGCTTCGACTACTTCCCAAATATCTCTGAATTTTGCCAAAAGTACAACATTCCTTACATTTCCTGGGTATTTGATTGCCCGCACTACACAACAGATTCGCATACCATCACCAACTCAGTAAACAAGGTCTTTTTCTTTGACAAGAAGCTTTTTCAAAATAAACTGGCACAAGGCGTGTCAACTGTTCGCTATTGTCCCCTTGGAGTAAATGCTGAGAGGCTTTCAGAGTTATGCCAAAAACTGGATAGCGAGACAAATGGTCAAATTATCTACGAACACGATGTATGTTTTCTTGGAAATCTCTACTACAACGAATACAATTTCTATGAACAGGTAAATTATCTCCCTCCATACCTCAAAGGATATGTGGATGCAATAATCACAGCTCAGGAAAGAGTTTTTGGTGCGGACTTCTTTACAGAGTCAGCTATTTTTTCTGATAAACATGTACAAGAGCTACGTGAATATATCAAGTTCGAGCAGACCGGCAAATATGACATAGATTATGACAATGTAATAAGAGATATTCTGCGTAAAAAGGTAACTGTAAATGAGCGCCACCACATTTTAGAAGAAATGGGGAAACGCTTTGATACTGTACTTTATACAACTCCTGGAGCAAAAGGAATTGACGGCGTTGCAAACCTTGGCACCGCTAATTATTTCACTAAGATGCCCAGAGTATTCCGTCGCAGCAAGATAAACTTAAATATCACTCTGCGCTCTATCCTTTCTGGCATTCCTCTGCGTGTTCTTGACATTCTTGCTGCAGGAGGATTCCTTATCACCAATTATCAGGAAGAAATAGCCGAGTTCTTCGTAGACGGTCAGGACCTTGTGATTGCCTACACTCCGGAGGACATGATCCAGAAAACTGCCTATTATCTTGAACACGAGGACGAACGAAAAGAGATTGCCCTAAACGGTCAGCGCAAAGTCCTGGAATGCTTTGCCTATACCAAGCTCTTATCAGAGATATTGTCATAGATGATGATTTGAAGAATGATACTGATGCTATCACACTTGGCATCATAAGTATTACTATGGCTGTTGCTACTCTTTGTGTCACTGGAATAGGCAAGATTGTTGCTTCTCTTTGTGTTACTGGAATAGGCAAGATTGTTGCATCGCTTTGTGGCTTGAGAAATCTGCATACGCAACCTGTTCCCCCATGATCAAGTTGTTCTTATCGAATCGTTTCCAACTTTCGTCACTTTTATTTCCAACCACACCAATTTCAAGTTACATAAAATGCCTGCTAGTGCCTCTGTTGTCACTCGTATATTCAATTGTCAAAATAAAAGTGATGAAAATCCCTTATTTTTCACTTTTTAAAGCACCTTTTGTAAATCCAAGTTACGAAATCACAGGAAAACCCTCGGTCACATAACTTGTTTTTTTCCATTCCCTAATTAAAAGTGATTTTTTCGCTGTTTTCATAACTTATATTTTCAAAAGCTAATATAAAAGTGATTTTTTCTGTGATTTCTCTAAAATTCATCACTTTTATTCTCGATAATCGAGATAAAAGTGATTCTTCATGTATCCATCCCATGTTTCATCACTTTTATTATCAAGATCAGAAATAAAAAGTTATGCTCACTTCAATTCCCTCATGATCCATCACTTTTATTTCCGATAGTCACAATATAAAGTGACCACTGCGCAGGCCTCACAGGAATAACTTGTCACATCGCATAATCATTCCCCATTACCATATCGATGACTGCCGTTATCATACTTATCCTTGGTCTGCTTGTTGACTACTACATCTGGCAGGAAATACGTGTCAACCCTGCGCAGAGCGCACCGCGAAGCGGCCTTGGGGTTGACAGTTATTTGCTGACAGATATCCTGTATTCAAGCAGATCAAGGACATTCGCGTCTGTTAATAAATTCAAACAGCTATACACTATGGCTTCTAATCTCACGAAATCAAATATGTCTATCTTCTCCCACATAAAAAGCGGATAAGAATCTTTCAATTCTTACCCGCATCTTAATCACTTATATTGTTGTAACCAGCACGATTTGTTATATCCACTCTTTACAATAGCTTCTTGAGTTCATCAAGGCTTGCAAGATCAGTAGACTGCTTGTTCTCGTTCTGAATCTGGATGTAAACCTCTTTTCTGTATATTGGAATCTCCTTTGGAGCTGCTATTCCAAGCTTGATCTGGTCCCCTCTAATATCCAGTACTGTGATCTCGATATTGTTGTTGATAACAATGGCCTCATTCTTTTTTCTTGATAATGCTAACATTTGTCTTCTCCCTCCCTGGTTTTGTGTTGTATTTTAAGAATTTGCCTCTTTATTCTTCTGCAAGATGTCGTAAATCGGATACTTGACTGGATAATCATCATTATCAATAATTGTCTGAACGGCCTTCATATCCTTGACGTTAATAATGAACGGGCCCATGAGGTTTACCGTCATCTGCTTTAGATCATGAGGTACTGTAACCGTTACGAGTACCAAGAGATCTGAGTCTGTAAGCTCCCCAATATCATCTACAAGAGTTTTATCAACCTCTGGCTTGTAATCAGGACAAACAACTAGCGGATCCATAACCGGCATCGCAAAATTAGGTTCGTCTACTGACTGAAGCCACTTGATTGTATCTGATCCCTTCTCATCATCATACATGAGCGTAAATCTCTTCAAATCCGGGAATCCAATTATTCCATTTGGAAAAGAAATGATCTTGCTTTCATCAATATCAACTTCACCAAATACTCTAGTTGTAAGTTTCATGCGTAAACCTCCATAGTTAGAAAAGATAATACCCACTACTAAATTAATTATATACGTAATATCGACACATTTCCATATTTTCTTTATCTTTATACATTTTTAATCATTTAATCTTCATGATCAGATAAAATTGATAAGTGAACTCTGGCTTATCTTTCCTGTTGCCATAAGGCTTGCTTCATAGGTTACCTGTGCTGTTGTAAGCTGCGTTGCGGCTTCTGCCAGGTCTATATCTTCGTTCTCGGACTGCAGGGTCTTGAAGGTGGTAGTCTGATTCATAAGTCTCTCATTTATAAGTTCAAGCCTCTTTGACTTTGTTCCGTTGTCTGTAACTGCCACATTTGCTACATCAAGTGAATTCTGATTTGATGTGATCTTGTGTTCAAATTCCTTCTGGATATTCTCACGAAGGTAGTTAAAGGCTTTATTTGCTGCATTTATCTCACTCTGAATCTTGGCCTTGGCGTTTTCATCATCAGTTCCTGCCAGCTTGTCCTTCAGAGTTTTGATGGTTACATCAACTCTTTTAAGCTCGTCCAGCATTCTAGAAAGGTCATTTACATCTCTTTTTACACTGGTTGTAAAAACTGCATCCGCTGTAGTATTTACAACTACTGACTGAGCAAAGCCTACATCATAGGCTATATCGTGAGCAGCAACTCCTCTGTTATAGAGGATTGTCTTTCCGTTATCATCAATATATGAGCAGTTAAAAAGATTCTCAGGTCTTATATCTCCATCAACCCATTCCTTCTTGTCATAGATGACGTCTATGGTCTTGGCATTTATAAGATCCGGAAGAGTTGAAAGCTTATCCTTCAATGTCTCATTCAAAAGAACCTCACCTGTAGCTGCATTAAATACTGCCATTGTATCGCCTTCTGCAAGAGCACTGTAGGCATCATCTATTTCCTGTTCCGAGCTTGTTGCGTAAATTATGTTTTCCGGACCAATTGTAAGCGTTGTCTCTTTGTAGGAAGAATTTATACTTCCATTTCCTGTGACCTGAATTACTGTGTTGCTTACTGTTCCATCGTTATTGGTATTGTTATTGTGGTCAACGATTGTGTAGGTTCCATCACTATTTATCGTAGCTGTAAAACCAGCCTCATCAAGTGAAACCTCGTAGGTCTGTCCTATTGGTGGCAAAAGAGGAAGCTTAATCTGAACCTGTCCTGCATCACTTGTATACGTAATTGTTGAAACCTGCCTAGTCTCCTTACTTGTCTGGGCGGATTCTATTTCTCCGTCATAGGCCTGAAGGACGCCCTCGGATGAAACTGTAAATTTACCAACCTTAGCACCGGTGTCATTATTTGTAGCCTCGATGTAATAGGTTCCGTCGTTCTGTGGTACTGCTGAGTACTTGATTCCATCATTTATTACTTCATAGTTGCCATCTGCGTCAATTGGAATCGTAACGTTTCTATTAACACCCTCTGAGGTATTGTAGGTAAGATTGATAACATCTTTTTTATCATCAACTGAAGCTGTCGCTGGCTGCACCAGCTCTTCTCTATATTTAAGATCTACTGACTTGCCATCACCTTCCACGTAGTTAAGCCCGTCATAGGAAAGACGCAGCCTTCCGGTTTCAACCTCGCAGATATCACTCTCAACGATTGGTGTTGTCGAAGTATCAAGGATTGAAGAAGAATCCAAAAGATGCTTTTTCAAAATTCGCTTTGAGCTCTGGACATTTTCAGCATTAAATTCATCATTTATATCCCTGTAATCCGCTGTTGTGGTTCTGTCAAAGGTAAGAGCCGTATCAGTTCTAAAGCCCGTAAAAACATATCTTCCGGCATAGTCCACATTACCTGTTGAATAATACTCTTTTGCCAAAGCATCCATCTGAGTGATTATGATTGAAAGATCATCTAAAGTCAGATCCTTACTGGCGCCTTTTGTCGCCTGCTTAACACAGTCCGTCAGTACTGATGTGATGGTTGAAAGAGCATCTGCAGTAACATTCAGCCAGCTCTCTGCGTCCTTGGCATTTTTCTCATAGTACTGAGAAAGCTGCGTTACGTTGCTTCTAAGTCGCAGGGCTCTGATAGCAATAACAGGGTCATCTGAAGGTCTTGTCAGCTTTTTACCTGTAGACATCATGGTGTTAAGCTGATCCTCACTGATCTTGTTATTGTTAATGTTATAAAGAGAATTGTTCTGCATGATCTTATTGGTAATGCGCATATAAAACCTCCGATCCGTAATACCACTATGACAATCCCTGTCTGGTAATGCGCATCCTTGCTATTATTATAATCAAACTCCGGTCTGGAGAATCAGTCTGTCATAAACTTCCTTTAAGGTCTGGATCATCTTTGAAGATAAAGCGTAAGCGTTCTGATATTTAACAAGGTTTGCAGCTTCTTCATCTTCATCTACGCCAGAGTCAGACAATCTCTGATTTTTAATGGTCAGCTCCAGAGATTCGTAGGTCTTTTCCAGAGTATCTGAATTGCTCTTATTAAGTGCCACGTCTGCTAAAACCTTCGACAAGAACTCACCGGAAGTTGCTCCTCTAAAAATAGTCTTTGAATCGAACATATCTTTTAGCTTACTTAAGTTTGCAAATTCGGACTCACCTTCCGTGATATCAGCCTTTGTAGCCAGTCTGTTCGCATTGTCCAAAAGGACACTATTTACTGTAAAATTACCTGCCCTGATAATGTAATAACCCTTATTCTCTGAAAGAGTGGTGAGTTCCTCGTAGCTGTACTGTGCATCAGAATTATCATCGGCAGCTGCAGTCAAAAGATTAACTCCCTCAAGAGAATCCGATGTGTATCCGCTTACCATGATCTGGTTTACAGAGTCGGAAAACTGTCTGATCCACTCGTTCATCTGCTCCATGTAGTAAGGTATCCCCTGATAGCTGTTTGAATAACCTATTTTTACTGTTCTGTTGCTGTCAGGAATACTTGAAAGTGTCGTTGGGTCTATAATAAAGGTGTAGGTGGATTCTCCGTCATATTCCCATGTATCGTATTTATAATCTTTATTTCCGATATGGATGGAGCCATCCTTTGGAATTGTGCACTTAGCCATGTTTTTTAAATAGTCAGCTTCGACTTCAACGGTAACTGCAATGCTTCCATCTTCTCTTTCATAAACCTGTGTGCTCTGTCCGTGGAAATACTGACCATTGTTGCCATCTCTAAGAGCCAGCAGTCCCTGAAGCTCGCCGCCTATAAGCTGAGAATCCAAAGCAAAATCTGAAAGTTCTTTAATATTGTCGCCATCCTTATAGTTGCCGCTTCCCCATTTGATATCATATAAGCCGCTGACATCATTCTGGTTTGTGGATCCGTCTTCATCCCTTGCAACACAGACCATTTTTCTATATTCGTAGGTGTCAACCAGCTCGTATGCTCCAGCAACCCATATCTGATATCTTGTAGCTCCTGTAACTCTTGTGGGGTCTCGCTCATCGATTACAGGTGTTTCCTTAGTCTCGATGGAAATGATCTTTGAAAGCTCATCCACCATTGAATCTCTTTTATCCCTAAGCTCATTTGCCTTGGCACCTGTCATCTCGATTGTATTGATCTGCTTATTTATTGAAGCAATCTCCTGGGCAATCGCGCTGATTCTGTCTGCGCAGAGCTTAATTTCTTCGTTTATATCAAACTGTTCACCGGAAAGGCTGTTATAAACGTTGTTAAAATACTCTGTAAGTGCCTTAAGCTGTGAAATGTAAGTCGACTTACTCTCTGTTGTTCCAGCTGCTGTCATAACGCTTTGAAGAGAAGCCTCCATTTTGTTAAAAAGTGTGGAGAAGCCTGTTGTTCCATCATCATCAAGATACTGCTCGATCAGATCATTGTAGTAATTCTTCTTTTGGACGTTTCCGTAAAGCTGCTCATTATTTCTGTACTTTACGTCGTAAAAGTTATCTCTTACTCTTTCTATCGCAAGAGTATCTACGCCGGCACCGGCACAGCCATATCTGGCAAAGACTCTAAGTGCATCGCTGGCCTGCTGTTTTACCTTCTGCCTTGAATAGCCGTCGGTATTGGCGTTTGCGATATTATTGCCTGTGGTGTTCAGGGCTGCATTGTTTGCTCTTAGTCCTGAAGCTGCAATGTTTAATCCAAAAAATGTTGATGTCATAAGCTATTCTCCATTTCTTTTATACTTATGAACCTAAGGTTGTTACCAGATGCTCAAGCATTTCGCTTACTACATTTATATATCGGCTTGATGCATTGTAAGCGTTTTGGAACATGATCATGAACTCCAGCTCCTCATCACTTGAAACACCTACTATCTGCTCTCGTCCCGTATCTATAGCGGATACTGTCTGTTCCTGCGCACTTGCTATACTGTTATATACATCTCCCGAATTGGCAACCTGTGAAACAAGACTGTTATAGTAGGTTACGAAGTTTGTTCTTGTTGCCACATGCGGGTTTAAAACATAATCTTCTTTCAGGAAGGCTTCTTTTAAAGCAGTTACTGTTGCCGTATCCTCTTCGCCATCTAAAGTTCTGAATGAGAAAATTGTCGGATCCTCCAGAAACTTTGAATTTATCTGTGTGTTTTTTATTGTAAAGCCCGTTGAAACTGTACCTGCCGGTTTATCATCTGAAATATCGTAGGTCAGGTTATCCGTCTCATTTGCAACTACAAACAAGGTGTAGTCCTTTGGAAGTCCAACGGAGTCGTCCAGGTATGCCGGATTACTTTCTGCTTTTTCCAAAATATCATTTATAGCTGTCATGATGTTGTAAACCATCTGGTCAAACTCAGCCTGAACGTTCATTATTACCGACTGAGATATGCTGCTGTTATAGAACTGTTCATCCTCCACGATGTCGTGATAGGTTGCATTGTGATCGCCCCTTGCCAAAAGAACTGACTTACGCTTTCCAATATCTGTGTTTATCGTGGTTGATATGGTCT
>JAEEGL014147461.1_pt1 | contig 57044 bp, 55 predicted proteins | sample 9134231 | NCBI WGS metagenome assembly JAEEGL01 (sample SAMN16246548, study PRJNA631951) | gut metagenome | biome: gut microbiome; feature: rumen; material: fiber-attached | host: Bos | place: Iran: Karaj | collected 2018-10
CCAAGACCTACAAGAGCTGAAGTATCTGACGTTCATAACGCAGTATTAGATGGTACTTGTGCTACAATGTTATCAGGTGAATCTGCTCAAGGTGATTATCCATTCGAAGCTGTTTCATACATGTCTAAGATTGATGAAAAGGCTGAAGATGATATCGATCATGAACAAATGATCAAGAACGTTGTTGAATGCAAAGAAAACGTTAATGAAAAGGATGCTATCGGTTTAGCTGTAGCTACTTTAGCTAACGTTTATGACGTTAAGGCTTGTGTTGCTGAAGGTGATGTTGAATTCGCATTAGCTTTATCTCAATACAGACCAGCAACTGATATTTTCTTCGCTTGTGACAATGCAGCTGATTGCCGTACATTATCAATCGTTTGGGGTGTACAAGCAGTATTAGGTAACATTGAAGATGCTTATGCAAAGGCTAAGGCTTGCTTAAACTTCGCTAAGGATGACAAGGTTATCAAAGCTACTTCAACTAAGTTCGAATTAATTGATGTTGAATAATTAAAAAATTAAGGCGTTTTTAAACGCCTTTTTTTGTTTTTTAAAATATCATTATGTGATATAATATATTAAAGGAGGAGTTATTAGTTTAGCTTTTTTGTGCTATTCTAATATAGTTTGAAAGTATGAAAAAAGAGGAAAGAGAACAGATTTTAGATATGTTAAAGGAAGTTGCAACACGTTTTGAATCATTAAGAGATGCAGTTTGTGCTCCTTATGGATTGTCTTCAACTCAAGCAATTCTTTTGTTAGACGTTTATCATAATCAAGAACATACAAGAGTAACTGATATTTGTAAAAGATTAAATAAATCTACAAATACAGTATCTCCTTTAATTAATAGATTGATTGATAAGGGCTTCTTAGTAAAGAAACAGGATGAATCAGATAATAGAATCTTTTATGTTTATTTAACAGATAAATCTAAAGCTATTACTGATAAAATCAGTATTGATATTGAAGACTATACACTTCCTATCTTTGAACAACTAAATGAAGATGAGATTGAAACTATAAAAAAGGGATTATCCCTTTTAAATAAGGTGGTTTAGTAATGAAGTATTTAATTGTATCCGACATTCACGGAGGAAGTGTAGAGACAGAATTTATAGTTAATAAATTCAAAGAGGAAAAATGTGATTATATTATATGCTTAGGTGATGTGCTATATCATGGACCAAGAAATGATTTACCAGAATCATATAATCCTAAAAAGGTGATTCCTTTATTGAATGATTTAGCATCTAAAATTATTTGTATTAAAGGTAATTGTGATGCTGAAGTAGATCAAATGGTTTTAAATTTTGAAATTCTAGATTCATATGATTCATATTTAAATGGCTTAGATTGCCATTTTGAACATGGACATCACTTAGATTTATATAATGGTAATGCAGAGCTTGTTTTTACAGGTCATACTCATATTCCATTATGTGAAGAAAAAGAAGGATATATTAATATAAATCCAGGCTCAATAACAATTCCAAAGAATGGCTCTAAAAAAAGCTATATTATATGGGAAGACCATAATATTAAATGCCTTGATATGAAAAATAATATAGTTTTTGAATACAATTATTAAAAAAATTTAAAAAAACATAAAAATCATCTCTATTATTATAATGGAGGTGTTTTTTTTATGCGTAAAAAAGAAATATTGATTATCATATTAATTATTTTAACAACCCTAGGCATTGCCTTTTCATCAACCATTATTGATTATTTTAAAAATAATAGTGAGGTAGAAGAAAATATCCCTGAAGAAAAATATATAACATTATCCTTTAAGGGAGAATTAACTAAGGATGTTGAATTTAAATTAGCTAAGGGAGTAACATTTGCCTATGTTTATAAATTCATAGAAAATTATTTAAATTCTTATTCTATCGTTGATATTGATTTTAATGAAAAATTTATAGAATCAAAAGAAATTATAATTAAATCAAAGGATTTAAAAGAGGAAGAAGAAAAAATAGATTTAACAGGAAAAATTTGTATTAATACTGCTTTAGAAAAGGAATTAACTAAATTATATGGAATTGGTGATAAAAGAGCCTTAAGAATAATTGAATATAGAAAAGAAAAGCTAATAGAAAGCTTTGAGGAATTACAAAAGCTAATAGAGGTTTCTGATTATGTTATTGAGCAAATTAAAAAAGAAGCCTATTTGTAATAATTTTCATTTTATTCTTTTTGGAGTTATTTTATTTTTATTAGGCTATAAATATAAATTTATATTAATATTTTTAGCTATATATTTAATATTTATTTTAAAAAGATTTAAAAAGCTAATTTTAATTGTTTTTACGGCTATTTTAATGATTTTTATAGAATTAATGGTAATTAATATGTTACCAAAGCCAAAAGATAATATAATAGCTAAAATAGATACAATAGAAAATAATGGCTATATTGTTAATTATAATTTATATAAAATAAAGGTGATAGATAAAGATAATGATTATAAGCCAGGAGATATTTTAAAGCTTTCATTAATATATCAAGAAATAGATGAAAAAAGCTATGAGGAGGATTTTGACTATAAGGAATATCTAAAATCTAATAAAATACTTTATCTAGCTAAGGTAAAGGATAAAGAAAAAATAAGAAGAGGCTTTTCTTTGAATTTATTTAAATATTATTATGAATCATATCTAGAAAATAAAATAGATGATGATTCATATCAATATATAAAGGCAATAGTATTTTCAGATAATGATTTAGAACAAGATTTAAAAAATGGCTATTCAATACTTGGAATATCTCATATACTTGCCATAAGTGGAATGCATATAGTATTGCTTTTCCATTTTATTTCCTTTTTATTGAAAAAGATATTTAGATATTATAAAAGCTTAATACCCTTAATAATTATATCTATTTATGTTATTTCTATAGGTAATCCTCCATCAGCATTAAGAGCCTTATTGTTTTTAATAATAGGAGCTTTAAATGAAAAAGGAGAGGTAAAATATACAAAACTAGATATATTATCAATAAGCTTTTTATTAATGGTATTTTCATGGCCTTATATATTTTATAATAGTGGCTTTTTATTAAGCTTTTTTGTAAGCTTTATATTAATATTTATTAATGAAATAATTACTACTAAAAATAAGATAATATCCTTATATTTAACATATTTTATTATCTATTTTTTAACTCTTCCTATAATATCATCATTTAATAATCAGATATCATTATTAGCCTTATTAATATCTCCTATATTATCATTTGTTTTAGGCTTTTTAATAATTATAATTTCATATCTTATTACACTTATTCCAGCTTTGAATTTAGTGCTGTGTTATATTTTTAAGTTTATTAATAATTACGTAACAAATATAACGAAATACAATTTGAAAATAAACATTCCATCCTTTAATATTTATATGATGATTATCTATTATGTATTCATTTTTTTATTTATAAGAGCCATTGTTTTAAATAAAAATAAAATTAAGTATTTAATTACTTTTTTATTTGTTTTCTTATCACTTATTAACCTAAGATTAATAAATTCAACAACCCAAATTACCTTTATAGATGTAGGTCAGGGTGATTCCTGCTTAATAGAATTACCATTTAATAAAGGTAATATATTAATAGATTCATATAATTCAATAGATTTTATTAAATCAAGAGGCTTAAGCACAATTGATTATTTAATATTAACCCATGGTGATGAGGATCATTCAAAGGAAGCAGAGGATGTAATAGATTATTTTAATGTAAAAAATATAGTAATAAATAATGACGAGCTTAATGAAATAGAAGAAGGTATAGTAAAAAAAGCTAATGCTAAAAATATAAAATATTATTCGAAAATAGAAAAAATATATATTGATAAATATGAATTTATATTTTTAAACACTAAGCTTTATGATAATGAAAATGATAATTCAAATGTAATATATACAAATATTGATGGTATAAATTTATTATTTATGGGTGATGCAGGAATTAAAAAGGAATATGATATATTAGATAAATATGAATTAAACCAAATAGATATTTTAAAGGTAGGACATCATGGCTCTAATACGTCATCATCTAAAGAATTTATTGATTATATAAATCCTAAAACATCGATAATATCTGTTAAAAATAATAATAAATATGGTCACCCAAATGAAGAGGTATTAAAGAATTTAAAGGATTCAAAAATATATATGACAAAGGATAGAGGTAATATTACAATTAATATTTATAATGGTAAATATTATGTTAGGACATATAAATAAAAAATCTCTCAAAAGAGAGATTTATAATTAATTAAATTATAGATTAAATACAATATTATTAAATGCGTTGGATAGAATATATAGAAGAGGTATTTTAGGTTTAAATTACCTCTTTTATTATTGTACAAAAGTATGAAAAATACAGCAAAAATTCCATATTTTTGAATATGAAGAGATGTATTTATTGGCATAAAATAATATGATATAAAGGTACATAAAATATATGCTAATATGAAGGCTAAAGCTTTAACTAAATTTGAGCTAGGTAATGGATTTTTATAATATTTAGATTGTGTTAATGATAATATAAAAGGAATTAAAATACTATATAAGCGATATTCAATATAAAAATAATAAATGAATACCATAAGTGATGTAGTATAGATTGTAAATAAGATTGAAAATAATATCGTAAGCTTTTTATTTTTCAAATAGATATATTTTCTTATTTCATCAAATAGGAAAATCATTATTAAAGATAATGAAAATGATGAAATGATATTTACAGTAAATTCCTTATATAAAATACTCAAGACTAATGAAATACCAATGCCAAATAGTCCAATGGTTAATAAATATTTAATTTTATTTCTTGTATGATATGCACCTTCTGCGATAAAGAATGCAAAAAGTGGCATAGCAAATCTACCAATTATTCTTAATATTTCTATTTCAGGAAAAAATATCATTCCTATATGGTCTATTAGCATAAATATACAAGCTAATATTTTAAGCTGATTATTATTTAGAATTTTCATTTTCTTCTTTTATCGCCATATCCATTGCTTCATTTAAAGCCTCTTGTTTTTCTTTTTTTGTAAGAGGTACTGGATCATAGCCACCTTTAAATAATTTATTACACCTTAACAATCTTTTAAGTGTTAGAAGTGATGCTTTAAAAAAATTAAATTTTAAATAGCATTCCTTAGCGTATTGGCTACAGCTTGGATAAAATCTACATCTTGGCGGATTGTTAGGTGAAATTCCTTTTTGATACCACTCTATAAATTTTATTGCAGGATTGTTTTTTCTATTTTTCATAGATATGTTCAAATAATGCCTTTAAAGCATCTTTTCCTAATAGTTTTTCGATTATAGCATAGGCAAATAGTATTGCAGAAGCAACGCTTCTTGCGGTAATTAAATTACCATCAACTATAACTTTTTCATCAATATATGTACCGCCGAAATCCTCATCCATACAAGTAAAGCATGTATATTTTCTTCCCTTTAAATATCCTAATTTACCAACAATAGTAGGGGCAGCACAAATAGCGGCTAAAACCTTATTATTGTCCATAAAATATCTAATTAATTCATGTACATAATTATCAACTAATAATCTTTTATAGTGAGGTCCTCCTGGAAGAAGAAGGCAATCATAATCCTTATAATTTATATTTTTTATTAGGCTAATATTAGTTAATGCTATATTATGATTTCCTATTACACTTTCCTTATCAGATGCGATTGTTAAATCAATTCCTGCTCTTCTAAGTAGTGCGAATGGGGCGACAGCCTCTTCCTCTTCAAATCCATCAAAAATAATTGCTAATACCTTCATATTATTCACCATCCTTTAAAACAATTATATCATATTTAAACTTGATTAAAAATAATAATTTTAGAGTCTTATTTCTTGTTTTTTCATCAATTATATTATATGATATATAATATATAACTGTATGAATTTTATGGGAAGAAGGTTGTCTTATGGAATTTGATTTAAATAAACAAACTCTAACAATATATGGTAAGACAGAACGATTAAGTGTTTTAGCTAATAGATTACAAGCTTTAAGTGGAAAACAAACTTATGAATTCTTATCTTCAAGAAGTGTTTTTCTTCCAAGAAAAATAAATGTATTAGCCTTAAGAAGCGTCTTAAATGAAAGAATTAAGTCACTACATGCTAGTGAGCTTCCTAAGGAATATTATGCTACCTTAGAAAACTATCGTAATTTTTCTGAATATCAATTATTTAATTTATTCGCAACTATTTGTGATAATAAGGACGATTTTAAAGCATATAGATTAAATTTATGGAAATTAATTTTAATTAATTATGAAGCATTAAATTTAAATGATGGTGAAATTAATTATTTAAAAAATATATCTAAGCTTCAAACTGAAAGATTAGAAAAGTATTTCCAATATATTACATCTTCAGCAAGAGAAATGGAAAACACATTTGATGGCTTAGAAAAGGAAGCCTTAAAAATTGGTCTTTTTGCCTCTGCTTCAGAAGAAGATGTTGTAGATATCGCAGCTAAATATGGAATTGAGCTTCCGCTTGAATATGATATTGATTCATTTAAGGCAGCCTTAAAGGAATATTTAGCAGCATTCAATAAGCTCACTATGGAATTAGATAGCTATATTGATAAGGCAAGCGATATGACTTTAGAAAATTTCGCTATTAAAAATAAAATTCCTCTATCATTTAAGATGGATAAAGATAAGCTTATTAATTATCTATTCTTTATTTTAAGCATTGCTGAAATGAATGTAACAGATGTTAAAGAAATCATTGAGCCAGAAGCTTATAAGCCTTTAGATTTTAGTGTTAATCTAGAAGGGGCCTTTGATGGTGATACTCCACTTGATAATGTTAGAATCATTGTTTATGATGGCTGTGAAAATGATGGCTTATTCGTACCTCAAGAATCAGTTGAAGAAGAATACGAAGAGGTAGCTGAAGAGGCTTATGATGATGAAGGAGAGCTTGAATCTCTAAACCTAGAAGAGGATAAGGAAGAAGAAACTAAGCCTGAAGTTCAAGAACAAGCTTCAGATGATGAACCATCACCATTAGATGTTTTAAAGGATGATTCACTTAATGATGGACAAACTAATGCTTCCCTATTAGCACGGGCTAAGGCAGGCTTTGCTGCTCAAAATAGAAAAGAAAGAAAAGAATTATCATTTGGAGATATTGAAGAAAATCCATATTATGGTAATCCTAAAGCTAAAAATTTATATAGAGGACCTGCAAGAATGATTTCACTTATGATATTGATTCTTATTCTAGCTGGACTTGGAGTCGGTATCGCTTTAAAATTTGCAGGAATTATTTAGGTGGTTTAAAATGGGTCGTGAAGTAAAATATACCCCAATGATGGAACAATATTTAGATATTAAAGAGGACTATAAAGATTTTATAGTCTTTTTTAGGTTAGGCGATTTTTATGAAATGTTCTTTGAGGATGCTCATATCGCATCTAAAGAGCTTGAGCTTGCCCTAACAGGTAAAGATGCAGGTGCAGAAGAAAGAGTACCTATGTGTGGTATTCCATTTCATGCAGCTAATCAATATATTGAAAAGCTTGTTGAACGTGGCTATAAGGTAGTAATTGTTGAACAGGTTGAAGATCCTAAGGAGGCACAAGGAAAAATAGTAAAAAGAGGAGTAATTAAAATTATTACTCCAGGCACTATTGATTCTGGTATTAAGGAAAAGGAAAATAATTTTATTGCCTCAATCGGTTATGTCAATAGAGAATATGTATTATGTTATAGTGATGTAACAACTGGTGAAGGCTATATTACAAACTTTAAGAATTTTGATTCTTTAGCTAATGAAATCCTAGCCTTACATATAAAAGAAGTAATTGTTGATGATGAATTTAATAATAAGAACTTAATTGATTTTATTAAAATTAATGATTTAACTTTATCTTATGAAAACAATAGTCAATTAGATGAAAGCTTACTTGAAATTGTAAGAGAAATAGATCCAGCATATTATCCTGTTGTTGGAAGATTAATTAATTATTTTATTAAAACTCAAAAAACAGAACCAAGCTATTTTAAGAATTTTAAATCTTATATTTCATCTTCATATTTACATCTAGATGCCTTTACAAAGAAGAATTTAGAAATAACTGAAACATTAAGACAAAATAATAAATCTGGTTCTTTATTATGGATAATTGATAAATGTGAAACAGCTATGGGTTCACGTATGCTAAGACGTTATTTAGAAAAACCATTAGTTGATAAGGATTTAATCAATGAAAGATTAGATTTTGTTGAAGCATTTAATAATAATTACATCATTAAAGAAGAAATTAAAAAATACTTTAAGGATGTATATGATTTAGAGCGTATTATAGGTAGAGTTTCTTCTGGTACAGCTAATGCTAAGGATTTGGTATGGTTAAGAAGAAGCTTAAAGAATCTTCCTATTGTTAAGGATTTAGTATCACAATTAAATTTTGATAAGGCTTTAAAGCTTGCAGAAGATATTGATACTCATGAGGAATTATATGCCTTATTAGAAAAGGCCTTAGTTGAAAATCCTCCTTTATCAGTTAAAGAGGGTGGATTAATTAGTGATGGATTCAATTCTGAATTAGATGAAATTAGATCAATTTCTGCTAATTCAAAGGATTGGATTATGAATTATGAGGCTAAGCAAAAAGAATTAACTGGTATTAAAACAATGAAGGTTGGCTACAATAGAATTATTGGCTATTTCATTGAAGTATCTAAAGGCGCTATCGCAAACCTACCTTCAGATGTTGAATATGAAAGAAAGGCAACACTTTCTAATTCAGAAAGATTTATTACTCCTGAATTAAAGCATTATGAACAAATTGTTTTAAATGCTAAAGAGCGTATTGAATCGCTAGAATATGAGCTTTTCCAATCATTAAGATTAGAAGCTAAAAAATATATAAAATCTTTACAAAATCTTGCAGATATAATTTCTACTATTGATGTTTATATTTCTTTATCTGATGTAGCAGTTAAGAATAATTATGTAAGACCTACATTTAATAATAAAAGAGAGGTTAATATTGTTGATGGAAGACATCCAGTATTAGAAACATTAGTAGGTTCAAATTATATTGTTAATGATGTTGTTGTAAATAAATACAATATGATTTTAATTACAGGTCCTAATATGAGTGGTAAATCAACTTATATGAAGATGCTTGCAACTATTGTTATTCTTGCTCAAATGGGTTCATTTGTTCCTGCAAGAGTTGCAGATTTAATGATATTTGATTCAATATTTACACGTATTGGTGCTTCAGATGATTTAACTCAAGGACAATCAACATTTATGGTTGAAATGGTTGAAGCTAATTATGCTATTTCAAATGCGACTAAAAATTCATTAGTATTATTTGATGAAATCGGCCGTGGTACAGCTACATTTGATGGTATGGCACTTGCTCATTCTATCTTAGAATACCTACATGAAAAAGTTGGCTGTGTTACTTTATTTTCAACTCATTATCATGAATTAACTGCCTTAGATAAGGTGTTAAAGAGACTTAAAAATGTCCATGTTGAAGCAGTAGAAGAGAAAGGATCTGTTGCCTTCTTACATAAGGTTATTGATGGTCCAACAGATAAATCTTATGGTATTAATGTTGCTCAACTTGCAGGATTACCTAAATCATTAATTGAAAGATCTAAACAGGTATTAGAATCATTAGAAGAAAATAATAATAGTAAAAAGGCAGTAAGCTTAAATCTATTTAATTTTGATGAATATGATCAAAAGGAAGAGGTTAAAGAAGAAAGAACTGCTGATAAGATTAAAGAAAGAATTGATGAAATTGATTTAAATAAGACTTCACCTATTGAAGCATTAAATATTTTATATGAGCTAAAGGAGATTAAATAATGTCTATTATCGTTAAGATGCCTCCTCATTTAGCTAATATGATAGCTGCAGGTGAGGTTGTTGAAAGACCTTCATCAGTTATAAAGGAACTAGTTGAAAACTCAATTGATGCTAAAGCAACATCAATCACTATTTATTTAGAAAATGGTGGCATTGATTTAATGAAGGTTATTGATGATGGTATTGGTATGGATAGCGAAGATGTATTAAATGCTTTCCTACCACATGCTACATCTAAGATTAAAACTGAATATGATTTATCTAGAATAAGTACTTTAGGCTTTAGAGGAGAAGCAATTTCATCTATTGCGGCTGTATCAAAATGCCAAATCATTTCAAGCCAAGATGGCATTAAAGGATATGAATGTACCTATAAATCAGGTGTTAAGCAATCTGAAGGAATTATTAATTCAAATAAGGGTACAACAGTAATTGTTAATAATTTATTCTTTAATACACCAGCTAGATTAAAATATTTAAAATCAGAAAAAACAGAATTATCATCTATTATGTTTTATGTTAATAGAATTGCTGCATCTAAAAAGAATATTAGATTCAAGGTTTATTCTGATAATAAATTAATCTTCCAAACAAATGGTACTGGTTCATTTCAAAACCTTATTGGTGAAATCTATGGCTTAGAGGCTGCAAAGCTTACAATTGAAAGAGAATTTAAGGATTCTGATTATACTGCTAATTTAGTTATAGTTAAGCCTCAAATTTATCGTTCAAATAAGCTTGAGGTTACCTTAATTATTAATGGAAGATATGTTAAAAACTACAATATTACAAATGCGATTTGTGATGGCTTTAAAACATATTTACCAATTAATAAATATCCAATATGTCTTTTATATTTAGAGGTAGACCCAACCTTAGTTGATGTTAATATTCATCCTAGAAAAACTGAGGTTAAATTATCTATTGAAGATAAAATATGCCAAATTCTTCCAAAGGAAATTAGCCTTGCTTTAACTGAAGAAAAGCATATTCCAACAAGAATTATTAACACAAAGCCTGAATATCAAAAACAAACAATTTTTGAAGCTAAGGAAGAAGTTAGAGAGCATAAGCCTACCTATGAAGAAAAGATTATTTTAAATACAAAAGAAGATATTTATGTTGAAGAACCTAAATTTACTTATAATAGTACAAATGCAAAAAGGCTAAATGAAGAAATTAATAATTCATTTGAAATAAAGGCTGAACCAAAAGTAATAATTAAAGAAGAACCTAAAATTGAAATAAAAGAAGAAGCTAAGGAAGAATCTAAATTAAAGCTTCCTTATATGGAATATGTTGGTCAAGTATTTGGAACATATTTAATCTTCCAAAATTCAGAAGGTATGTTTTTAATGGATCAGCATGCCGCAGCTGAAAGAATCAATTATGAAAAATATTATGCTATATTAAGCGAATCTAATCAGCAAAAGACTGAATTAATTGTTCCAATTGTTTTAACATTTACACCAAGTGAGGCATTATATATTAATGATCACTTAGATGAATTCTTAAATGTAGGATTTAAATTAGAACAAATTGGTCAAAATGATTTTGCTATAAGAGAATTACCTTTATGGGCGCATATAGATGATATTGATGATATCATTTATCAAATTTTAGCAATGATGATTGAAAAAAGAACAATTGATGTAATGGCATTTAGAGATTACATCTGTAAGCAAATTTCTTGTAAAGCATCTATTAAGGCAAATCATAGAATTAACCAAGATGAAGTTAATTCATTGATTAAGGGCTTAAATAATTGTAAAAATCCATATACATGTCCACATGGAAGACCTACAATCATTAAATTTAGACCTGAGGATTTAGAAAAGATGTTTGAAAGGATTCAAAAATGAAGCGTGTAATTGTTGTAGTAGGACCAACTGCGGTTGGTAAAACAAAGATTTCAATCGAACTTGCTAAAAGATATAATTTAGATGTTATTTCAGGTGATTCTGTTGCGGTATATAAAAGATTAGATATTGGTTCAGCTAAGCCAACAAAAGAAGAAATGGATGGCGTTAAGCATCATTTAATTGATGTCTTAGAACCAACAGAGCAATTTGATGTTGCAACATTCCAGCATATGGTAAGAGACATTATTGATAAAAATGATTTATCATTAATTTGTGGTGGAACAGGTCTTTATGTTCAAAGCGTATTATTTAATTATGAATTTAAGGCTCAAAAAAGAGATGAAGATTTTCAAGAAAAATTTAGTCACTTATCTAATGAGGAATTATATAATTTATTATTAGAAAAGGATCCTAATATTGATAGAGAAAAGCTTCATCCAAACAATAGAAAAAGAGTCTTAAGAGCTTTAGAGGTAATGGATGAATTAAATGAATCAATTCATTCATTCAATAAGAAAAAAGAAGCATTATATGACTATTATATAGTTTATCTAAATATGAACAGACAAAAGCTATATGAAAGAATCAATAAAAGAGTTGATACAATGATTAAGGATGGCTTAATTGAAGAGGTAAAAGCATTATATGATGATGGTATATATCCTCACGCAATAGGCTATCAGGAGCTTGTTCCTTATTTTGAAGGCGAAATAAGCTTAGAAACAGCTATTGAAGAAATAAAGAAGAATACTCGTCATTTAGCTAAAAGACAGGAAACTTGGTTTAAAAATCAGATGGAAAGTCATTTTTATGATGTCGATATCGATAACATTAATAACACAATAGAAAAAATCACAAATGATTTAGATAGGTGGTTAAAATGAGGCTTTATTTAATAGGAATGCCAGGTTGTGGTAAATCAAGCTTAGGTAAAAAATTAGCATCAAAGCTTAATTATGATTTCATTGATATGGATGAATATATTGAACAAAAGGCATGCATGTTCATCGATGAAATATTTGAAGCTTATGGTGAGGCATGGTTTAGAGAATTTGAAAGAAATGTCTTAAAGGAATTTAATGAGCTTGATAATGTTATTATCGCAACAGGTGGCGGAGTAATTAAAAATAAAAAGAATAAAGACTTAATGAATGGTAAATGTATTTATTTAATGGTTGATTTAAAAACTATTAAAGAAAGACTAGAATCATCTGGTATTGTTAGACCACTATTAAAGGAAAAAACAGTAGAAGAATTGTTTTTTGAAAGAAAGGAATTATATGAATTTTTTGCGGATATCAAGGTAGATAATACCGATTTAGATAGCGCAATGGATAGTATAATTGAAGGTATTAAAAAATGAAGAAAGTCTTAATTATTAATGGACCAAACTTAAATATGCTAGGTAAAAGACCTAAGGAGCATTATGGTTCATTAACTTTAGATGAAATTAATAAATTAATTGAAAAAGAAAATAATAATTATTTTAATTTAGAATTCTTTCAATCAAATAGTGAAGGTGACATTGTAACTAAGATTCAAGAGGCAGTTTTAAATGAAACTGACGCAATTATCATAAATCCTGCAGCCTACACTCATACAAGTGTTGCAATCCATGATGCTTTAGAGATTTTTAATGGTAAAAAAATTGAGGTTCATTTAAGTCACGTTGATGAAAGAGAAGACTTTAGAAAAGTTAATTTTGTAAGAGATGTATCAGATATTTGCTTTTCAGGAAAACTTGATAAAAGCTATACTGAGGCTATCGCTTATTTGAAAAAAATACTATAGTATGTTATAATTTTTACTATACTAAAAAAAGGAGTAATTTATATGGTATCAAGTAATGATTTCAAGAATGGTATGACTATTCTTTATAATGGATGTATTTATAAAATTTTAGAATTTATGCATGTTAAGCCAGGTAAGGGTGGAGCATTCGTAAGAACAAAATTAAGAGATTTAAGAAGTGGAGCAATCGTAGATATTACATTTAACGCTGCTGAAAAAGTTGAAAAGGCAATGATCGATAAGGTTGAAATGCAATATTTATATGATACAGGAGATGCTTTATGCTTCATGGATAATGAAACATATGAGCAAATCGAAATACCTCATAACCTTTGCGAATATGAAATGAAATTTTTAAAGGAAAATGAAAATGTCAATATTGAAAAATATGGTGACGAAATTTTAGGTATTATCTTACCAGATAAGGTAACTTTAAAGGTTACTCAATGTGAACCAGCTGTAAAGGGAGATACTAAGACAAACGCATTAAAGGATGCTATTGTTGAAACAGGTCTTTTAGTAAAGGTTCCTATGTTCATTAACTTAGGTGACGATATTATCGTTAACACAGAAACTGGTAAGTATTCTAGTAGAGCTTAATTATAGGGAGTTGAAACAAATTGGATACACAATCGAGTCTCGTGGTGCTTGCGGGCACACCACATTTTAATACTGGTATTTTCATAATAATGCTTATATTAATTCTTTTATCTGCGTTTTTCTCTATGAGCGAAACAGCATTTTCATGCGCCTCAAAGGTGAAAATTCAAGCCGCAGTAGAAGATAGAGTATCAGGCTCTAAAAAGGCATTGTTCTTATTTAATAATTTTAACAGAACAATTACAACATTATTAATTGGTAATAATTTAGTTAATGTCGGACTATCTGCAATAGCTGTAACATTCTTTGCACAGCTTGCTATAGCTGAAGAATTTGTATCTTTAGTTACAACTGCAGTTATTACTTTAGTTTTATTAATCTTTGGTGAAATTTTCCCAAAGACAATTGCGAAAAATTATCCAGAACAAATATCTTATAAGGTTGCTATTGTAGTTATTGTAATTTCATATTTATTATTTCCAATTGTTTGGTTTTTTACTGCGATGCAAAAGCTATTTACAAAAAAATCAGATGATGAGGGTTATGATGAAGATGAATTAGGTGTTATTCTTGATACAATGGAAGATCAAGGTAATATCGAAAAGGATGAATCAGAATTAATTCAAAATGTTTTAACATTAAATGATAGAACAGTAGAAGATATTATGGTTCCTCGTATTCAAATGCAAGCAGTTAACTATAATTCTAAGCTTGAAGATATAAAAGATTTTATGATGGATAATAAATTCTCAAGAATTCCAGTATATAAAAATGATAAAGACCATATTGTTGGTATTTTATATGAAAGAGACTTTTATCCAGCTATTTTAAGAAATCCAAAAATGAGCTGGAAGAGATTATTAAAGCCTGTTAAATTCGTTGCTGCAACAATGAAAGTTGACGCTTTAATAAAGGATTTACAAGAATCAAAAATGCATATGGCTATTGTATCAGGTGAATACGGTGAAGTATTAGGCCTTGTAACAATGGAGGATGCTTTAGAAGAGCTTGTTGGTGAAATATATGATGAGCATGATAATCCTGGTGATAATGATTTAACATTAGAAAAACAAGAAGATGGAACATATATTGTTGATGGTGATTATTTCGTTGAGGACCTATTTGAAGAATTAGGCATTGGCGATATCCCTGAAGATGTTCCTTCAAAGGTTTCAGGCTGGTTATTTACTAAGTGTGAAAGCTTACCTGAGGTTGGCTTTTCATTTGATTATATTGCTGTTTATACAAGCCAAAATGAAGAAACTGAAGAATATGAAGATTTTGCTAAAAAATTAACACTTTCAGTTTATAAGGTTGAAAATAGAAGAATAGTTTTAGCTAAACTTGCTATTACTGATGCAACCGAAGAAGAAATTGCTAAACATAATGAAGAGGAAGAAGAGTAATACTCTTCTTTTTTTCTCTTTTTTTCTAAAAAGATTTTTTTGCTTATATTGAAAATTTCCGTTAAATAAGTTAAAATAAATTAAGTGTGTGAATATTCGTTTTTATGAGGAGTGAGTTGTATGATTTTCGATGAATTAGATACATTAGAAAATGCTAGAACGAAGATAAAAGTAATAGGTGTTGGTGGCGCTGGTAAGAACGCTATCGACCATATGATAGAAAATGCTGTACATGGTGTTGAATTTATTGTTGCCAACACAGATGCACAGGACTTAAAGGCATCAAAATGCCATAATAGATTATTAATTGGTAAGACAAAAACTCATGGTCAAGGTGCTGGTGCTAATCCAGAGGTTGGTCGTGCTGCAGCCTTAGAGAGTGAAGACGATATTCATGAAATTATTGGCGATGCTGAAATGGTATTTATCACTTGTGGTATGGGTGGTGGAACAGGTACTGGTGCTGCCCCAGTTATCGCAAGAATTGCTCGTGAGCATGGCTGTTTAACAGTTGGTATTTGTACAAAGCCATTTATGTTTGAAGGCCCTGCAAGAATGAATAATGCTGTTGCAGGCTTAGAAGAATTACGTCAATATGTAGATACATTAATCGTTATTCCAAACCAAAGATTATTACAAATCGTTACTAATACAACAACTGTATTAGATGCATTTAGAGAAGCTGATAACGTATTAAGAAAAGGTGTTCAAGGTATCGCTGAAATTATTGCTGTATCAGGCTTAATTAACGTCGATTTTGCCGATGTTAAAACAGTTATGGCAAACAAAGGTACAGCCTTAATGGGTATCGGTATTGCTAAGGGTGAAAATAGAGCTGTTCAAGCTGCAAGAAATGCCATTCATTCTCAATTACTAGAGGTAACAATCAATGGTGCAACAGATGCCATTGTTAATATTACAGCAACTCAAGATTTATCATTAAAGGAAGTAGATGTTGCCATTGCCGAAGTTAGAAATAATTGCGGTAAGGATTTAAATATCATTTATGGTACAACTATTAACAATGACTTAGGTGATGAAATGGTTATTACTGTTATCGCAACTGGTTATGAACTTAAGGCTCAAAATAATGGTTATGAAAAGCTTGCTGAATCTATTTATAGAAATATGAGTGATGAAAACATTAGCTATGAAGGTCTAGAAGAATTAGACGATGATATAGCTGAAGAGGATTTATATGCTAGAATGCCTTCTAAGGAAAGTGAAATTTTCGCTATTAAAGGAAATAAGAAGGAAGAAAAGCGTAGATTAAAGGAAGAAGAAAAAGCTCGTAAGGAAGCTTTAAAACAACAAACTAAGGAACCTGCAAAGAATGTTCCTGATTGGTTAAGAAAAAAATAAAAAAATTAAGGAGTTCTCGTTTTGAGAACTCCTTTTTAAATGTTATATTCAATTTTAGTTTTACTAATTTTGTGCATAATACGATTATGTTTTCTCTTTTCTAAGATAACATTCTTTTCATAATTAGCCTTTTCCAAATCATTTTCTTGGAAGCCAGTTAATTCGATATTAGAAATATTCTTTTCAATTAGCTTCTTATTTTGATATGCTTCAAGTCTTGCATTCTTTAATTCTAAATCAAGATTTTGATTGTTTTCAATCTTTTCTTTAGATACCTTATCAACAAAGAACTTTGTCGCAACAGGTAAGTGGTTAATTAAAGATTCCTTAGATTCAATGAATTGATCTAGATTAGATACAGCTTCCTTTTTCTTATTTAAAGCATCACTATTAAGCTTTTGTTGCTTAGATAGGTTTTCATAATCTAAGGTTTTAATAGTAGATTTATGAATAGAATTTAAGAAATCTTGGTTTCTACACATAGAATAGAATTCATTATAGAAACGGTTAAGGCTTGTTTGCTTATTTCTATTAATCTTTTCAATCTCATCATTATGAGCATTATCTGTTTGAGTAAACTGCTGATCATATTTATTAATGATATTTCTCTTTTTATTTTCTAATTGATTAATCTTATCATTAATAGCATCAATCTTTTCGTTCATTTCAACTGTTAATTCTTGAATAATGTTATTAGTTCTTAAAGAAATATGATAAATATCATTTTGGAATTTGTTAAATAATAATTCCTTATCCTTTTGCATTGTATTAACAATTGTTTCTTTAAATTGATTAATGATATCATAAATATGAGCAAATATTGTTTTGTTGTCAGCAATTAAAATAGAAGATCTAGATTGGATTCCTCTTCTAATGTGGCTATCTGTTAAAATATTAAAATCAAATTTATAAATATTCTTAAATGATAATTCTTGAACATTTATCAATTGAATATATTTTTTGATATTGTTATCTAGATTATAATAAGCAGAAGAAGCATTAGATTGCATTGTCTTAATTTCTTGATATCTCTTATCATATTCCACGGTTGTTTTTTCAATCTTTAGATTGATAGATTCTAATTCCTTATTTGCTGAATCTCTTAATTTAGATACATCTTCAAATCTTGATGCGAATTCTTTAATCTTTTGATTATAGTTTCTAAATTCAATTTTTAAAGATTCCTTGTTTTTAGTATCCTTAGCATTTATTTTTTGCTTAACAAGCTCTCTTTGGTTTCTAATATTAAATACTCTGTTTGAATAAGATTGTAATGATTCATTATATGTTTTAATAGTTTCTTCAATTGCGTTTTTCTTATTATTTAGAGTCTTTAAATCAGCTTGTCTTTGTTTTTCTAGATCATTATAATAATGTCTAAATTTATTTTGCTCATCAAATTTAAGTCTATCCTCAACAATTTGTGTAATGATTTCAGAGAAATTGTTTAAGATGCTTTCAAAATACTTTGAAAGATTCTTTTCAAATGTTTCAATGAAAATAGTAATTAGCTTTAAATATTCTGGTCTTACTAAAATATTTTCAAAGAATTCATTAAAGAAGGCCTCAGAGAATGTTTCAAGCTCCTTACATAAATTAATTAATATTGATAATGCTTGATTAATTAATTTAATTTCATTTTTATATCTTGATAATGATAAATCATTTTTTAATACATCAATTTCATATCTTGTGTTTCTAATTTGAATTTGTTCATCCTCTGATTGATATTCATGGTTAAACTTGATTTTATATGTATTTTTATTAACGATGTCATTTAATCTTTCTTTTTCAATATCAGATGTTACATCATGAACATCAATACATTTTTTATTTTCAAGCTCAAGCTTTTGCTTACCATGATCTAAAACGGATTTAGATATTAAAATATTATCAGCGAATTGACGCTTATTATAGTTATTTAAGATCTTATATTTTTCAATTTCTAATGTATTAGAAACGTTTATGTTTTTCTTATTGTTTTCAAATCTTTCAGTTTCGTATTGATATGTTAATTCTCTTAATTTAGTATTAAAATCAATTTCAGTTTGAAGCTTCAAGATTTCAGTATTTAAACCTTCAATATTTTTTTGAAGATTAGTTTCAGCAATATCTGATTCCTTTTCAATATTTTTAAGTCTAATACGGCTTTCACATTTAGCATTATTAGCCTTTTGATTATATTTAATATTGGCAGCCTTAATAGCTAAATTCATTTCATTTTCATAAATGCTATCAAGCTCCTGATAATATTTATTATCAGTTTGTTCTTTATTATTTATAATCTTGATATTAAGGTTTTTATTTAATTCTAATAATGTTTTATTATATCTAATATCTTCAGCCTCTAATTGATATTTACATTCAATATCATTAAGCTTTCTTTCACATAGATATCTATTTTCAAGCTTCTTCAAATAGAAATATTTATTTTTCATCTTTAGTTTTTTCTTTAGCTGCTTTTCATCAGATTCCTCATTAAATAATTCCTCTAAATTACTATTTTGTTTTAAAGTTTCCTTTAAATCAGAATAATAGTAATCTCTTTTTGCGTTATTTAAAGATAAATCAAATTCTTTTTTACAAGCGTTAGAATTTTCATCCTGCTCAGAAATAGAGATAACGAATTCCTTTTGAATCTTTTGACCTTCAGTTTGATATTCCTGGTGCTTTTCTTCCTTTGCAGAAGTAGAACCATTTAAGGCATCAGTATAGGTGCTTCTTGCGTTAACGATAGCGGCATTTCTTTCATCAATTAAAACTTTAATTTCTTGGTTTAAGGCAACAGATTCCTTTCTGTTTTTTTCCTTAGTTTCAAAATTAACCGATTTCAAGTTGTTTAAATATTTATTTAATAAATTATTATATTCATTAATTCTTGATTGAAGATGATCATTAATTCTTGTTGTTTCAAAATCTAGCTTTTTAATCTTTTCATTATATTCAGCGATTAAAGCATTAAATTTATCCTCATATGTTTCATTAAAATCTCTAATACTTAAATCATATGAGTCTTGAGCAGCTTCAATTTGATAATTATACTTTCTTACATTTTGTTCATATTCATCAGCATAGATTTCTGATTTTTGGTTAGAAGAAGAAATGAAAAAATCAACGTCTAAGTCTAAATTATTAATCTTAGCCTTAAAGTCATCTTTAGCAAGCTTAGTTTGTTTTTTTAATTCATCATTTTTTAAAGTGTATTTTGATTTAATAATATCTAAGGCAATATCAAGCTTTTCGTTGATATCTTGAGATTGCTTTTTATTTAATTCAAGCTTTTGTTTAGATTGTTTTTCGAATAAATGCTTATATTTTTTTAAATCAGAAGCGTATTCTGCTGAGGTGTTATTAAAACGCTGAATCATTCTTTTAAACTCTTTTAACAAATTCATTGTTAAAGGGTCCTTGTCATCTAAAATTTCATACTGTGCTACGAATGAATTTAAATCATCTATGAAACTCTTAATTTGTGGTGAAAAATCAGACATAAAAAAACACCTCCTTGCTTCAAATATAATTATATTATATAATTATTTTAAATATTAGTAAAGTTAAGTGAGGACTTTTAAAAATGAAATTTATTAGCTGGAATGTTAACGGAATTAGAGCTTGTTTAAATAAGGGTTTTATGGACTTTTTCAAAGAAGCTGATGCCGATTTTTTCTCTATTCAAGAAACTAAAATGCAAGAAGGACAAGCTGATTTAGCAATAGATGGATATGAGTATTATATGAATAGTGCCATTAAAAAAGGTTATAGTGGTACATTAATTTATACAAAGCATAAGCCATTAAATGTAACATACGGTCTTGATGGAGAATTATATAATGATGAAGGAAGAATTATCACATTAGAATATGATAATTTTTACTTAGTAAATGTCTATGTTCCAAATTCTCAAGAGGAATTAAAAAGATTAGATTATAGAATGGAATTTGAGGATAATTTTAGAAGATATTTAAATTCACTAAAAGAAAAAAAGAGTGTTATTTTATGTGGCGATTTAAATGTTGCCCATGAAAGAATTGATATTAAAAATCCTGATACAAATCAAAGAAATGCAGGATTTACAATTGAAGAAAGAAATAAATTTACAGATTTATTAAAAACAGGCTTTATTGATTCATTTAGATTTAAATATCCTGATACTGTAACTTATTCGTGGTGGAGTTATCGCTTCAGCGCGAGAGCTAAGAATGCTGGATGGAGAATTGATTATTTTGTATTATCAGAAGATTTAAAAAATAAAGAATTTGATTCAAAAATCCTAACAAATGTAATGGGTTCTGATCATTGTCCAGTTGAATTAGATATAAATTTATAATTGTAAGTTTTTTATTTACGTGTTAAAATAATTATACTTAAAACGGTTTTAGGGTTTGGAGGAATTTTGAATATGAAAGTAGTTTATGCGAGTAGAACTGGTAATGTAGAAAAATTCGTTAACAAGTTAAATCTTGACGGAGTAGTTAAATTAGAAGATGGCAATATGGAAATGGATGAGGAATTTGTCCTTTTTACATACAATGATGGTGAGGGTGAAATTCCTGAAATCGTTAGAACTTTCCTAGATAATAACGCATTTTTATGCCAAGGTGCATTCACATCTGGTGATATTTTAAATCACCCATATACATATAATTTTGCAGCACAAAAAATTCAAGATGAATATGATATACCTATTCTTGGTAAATTTAATCTTGATGGTGATGAAGATGATGTTGATGATGCTTTAGAGGCATTAGGATTATAATTAAACTATTAATGACGGCTATTTGATAGCCGTTCTTTTTTTGTTTAAAAAAGTCTTCTATTGTGTTACAATAGAAATGGTGGCGATTTTTATGTATGGTTATATTAAAGGAGTCATAACTAAGATTACTCCAAAATATATAATAATTGAAAATAATGGTATTGGTTATTTATTAATTGTAAGTAACCCATACAATTTTAAATTAAACAATGAATATAAGCTTTATACACATCAATATGTTAGAGAAGATGTTTTAGATTTATATGGTTTTAATTCTGAAGAAGAAAAGGAATTATTCTTAAAATTAATTTCTGTTTCAGGAATTGGTCCTAAAACTGCTTTATCTATCTTAGCATCATCTAGCGTTAATAATGTTATTAAAGCTATTGAAGAAAGAAATGCAGCTTATTTAAAGAAATTCCCAGGAATTGGAGCTAAAGCAAGTCAACAAATCATTTTAGATTTACAAGGTAAATTATCATTTGATGATTTAAATACAGTTGTTCCTTCATCTAAAATGCAGGATGTAGAAGATGCGCTTGTTGCTTTAGGATATAGTAAAAAGGAATTACAAAAGGTTTTAGCTAAGCTTGATTCATCAAAGGATGAAGGTGAGCTTGTTAAGGAAGCTTTAAAATTATTAGTCAAGTAGGTGAATTTGGTGGAAGATAGAATTGTTAATCCAGAACAATTAATAACAGATGAAGATGGCTTAAGCCTTAGACCATCTAAGCTAACTGAATATGTTGGTCAAGAAGAAGCCAAAGAAATGCTTGATGTTTATATTAAGGCGGCTTTAAAAAGAAATGAAGCATTAGACCATGTTTTACTTTATGGTCCTCCAGGATTAGGTAAAACAACTCTAGCAAATATTATTGCTAACGAATTAGGTGTAAATATAAAGGTTATTTCAGGACCTTCAATTGAAAAAAGCGGTGATTTAGCCGCAGTATTATCAACTTTAAATGAAGGCGATGTTTTATTTATAGATGAAATTCATAGATTACCACGCTATGTAGAAGAGGTTTTATATAGTGCTATGGAAGATTATGTAATTGATATTGTTGTGGGTAAGGATTCTCAAACAAGAAGTATTAGAATTGATCTTCCTCCATTTACTCTTGTTGGTGCAACAACAAGATTTGGTGATTTATCAGCACCATTAAGAGATCGTTTTGGTGTTGTATTAAGACTTGATTATTATAAAGTCAATGAATTGCAATTTATAATTGAAAGAACTGCTAAGGTTTATGAGGCAAAAATTGATAAGCAGGCTGCTCATAATTTAGCGGTAAGATCTAGAGGAACACCAAGAATTGCTAATCGTTTATTTAGACGTGTTAGAGATTTTGCGGATATCAGAAATGATGGTGTTATTTCACTAGAAATTTGTAATGAAGCCTTAAAGAAGCTAGGTATAGATGATGATGGTTTAGATTATACTGATTATCGTTATCTAAAGGCTATTGTTGAAACATTTAAGGGTGGACCTGTTGGTGTTGAATCTATTTCAGCAACAATTTCAGAAGAGGTTTCAACTATTGAAGATGTTTATGAGCCTTATTTATTACAAGAAGGTTATATAAAGAGAAGCTCAAGAGGAAGAATTGCCACTGAGAAAGCCTATAACAAATTAGGTATAAAATATTTTAAGGGGTTATTTGAATAATGATTTTAACAAGTGATTATGATTATAATTTACCAGAAGAATTAATTGCTCAAACACCATTAAAGAATAGAAGCGAATCTAGATTAATGGTTTTAAATAGAGAAAAACAAACATATGAGCATAAGCATTTTTCTGACATATTAGATTATTTAACTGAAAATGATGTTTTAGTTTTAAATGATACAAAGGTTATTCCAGCAAGATTGATTGGCCATAAGGTTGATACAAATGCTGTTATAGAAATACTACTTTTAAAGGATTTAGGAGATAATGTTTGGCAAACATTAGCTCGTCCTCAAAAAAGAGTAAAAATTGGTTCTATCATTTCCTTTGGTGAAGGTCTTTTAAAGGCTCAATGTATTGAAAAGGAAGATATGGGTATTTGTAAATTTAGATTAATTTATGATGGTATTTTAGTTGAAATACTAGATAAATTAGGAGAAATGCCACTTCCTCCATATATTCATGAAAAGCTACAGGATAAGGATAGATATCAAACTGTATATGCTAAGCATCCTGGAAGTGCGGCAGCACCTACAGCAGGCTTACATTTTACTCCTGAGCTTTTAGAAAAAATTAAAGCTAAGGGTGTAGAATTAATCTATGTAACTCTTCATGTGGGCTTAGGTACATTTAGACCTGTTGAGGAAGAAGACTTAACAAACCATGTTATGCATGAAGAATACTATGAAATATCTAAAGAAGCAGCTGATGCTTTAAATAAAGCTAAGGCAGCAGGAAAGAGAATAGTTTCAGTTGGTACAACATCAACAAGAACATTAGAATCAGCTTATGATAATGGATTTAAAGAATGTTGTGCAAACACAAGTATCTTTATTTATCCAGGATATAAATTTAAAGCAGTTGATGCTTTAATAACTAATTTCCATTTACCAAAATCAACATTAATTATGTTAGTTTCAGCTTTAGCTGGAAGAGAATTTATTCTTAAGGCTTATAACGAAGCAGTTAAAGAGCGTTATAGATTCTTCTCATTTGGTGATGCAATGTTTATAGAATAGAGGTAAGAAAAATGAATTTTAAAAATTACAATGAATATTTAAACGAAAACAATCCTAAGGTATTAATTGATATGGGTAAGCTAGGACAAATGGAATTAGAATTATTCCCTGAAACAGCTCCTATCACAGTTAAGAATTTCTTAAATTTAGTAGATCATAATTTCTATGATGGTATTATTTTCCACAGAGTAATTAAGGGCTTCATGATTCAAGGTGGAGATCCTGATGGAAATGGTACTGGTGGATCTAAAGATAATATTAAGGGTGAATTTATTTCTAACGGTGTAAATAATTTACTTGCTCACTCAAGAGGAGTTATTTCTATGGCTAGAACTATGGTGCCAAATTCAGCATCATCTCAATTCTTCATTATGCATAAGGATGCACCACATCTAGATGGTAATTATGCAGCATTCGGTGTAGTAACAAAAGGAATTGAAGTTGTAGATAAGATTGCAGAATCTAAGACTAATTATTATGATAAGCCATTAGAGGATGTAGTTATTAAGACAATTAAGAGGATTTAATATGGATGCGGTTTGGTATGAATTAAAGCATGTTTGTAAGCAAACAGGTGCAAGATATGGAATACTTCATACACCTCATGGAGATTTTGAAACTCCAATTTTCATGCCTGTTGGTACAAAAGCTAATGTTAAAACTTTAATTCCATCTGAAATTGAAGAGGTTTCTGATGGATTAATCTTAGGTAATACTTACCATTTATGGCTACAACCTGGTGATGAGGTTGTTAAAGAATTTGGTGGTATTAGAGGATTTATGAAATGGGACCATGCATTATTAACTGATAGTGGTGGATTCCAAGTGTTTTCATTATCTAAGATTAGAAAAATCACTGAAGAGGGAGTAGAATTCCGTCATCATAAGAGCGGTGAAAAGCTATTCTTATCTCCTGAAAAATCAATTGCGATTCAAAATAATTTAGGCGCTGACATTATCATGAGCTTTGATGAATGTCCTCCTTTTGATTCAACAGAAAAATATATGAGAGATTCTGTTGATAGAACAATTAGATGGGCAAAAAGAGGTAAGGATGCTCATAAGTATCCTGATAAGCAAGCTTTATTTGGAATTGTTCAAGGCGGTGGAAATAAAGAAATTAGAAAGCACTGCCTAGATGAATTAGAAAAAATTGGATTCCCTGGATATTCAATTGGTGGCTTATCAGTTGGTGAATCTAAAGAAGAAATGTATGAAATGCTTGAATATTTAAAAACTATTATGCCTACAAATAAGCCAAGATATTTAATGGGTGTTGGTTCACCTGATGATTTAATTGTTGGTTCTATGAATGGTATCGATATGTTTGACTGTGTATTACCTACAAGAAATGCTCGTCATGGTACAGCATTTACTTCAGAAGGTAAAATTCAAGTTAAGAATCAAAATTTGAAATTAAGCCATGAGCCTTTAGATAAGAATTGTGATTGCTTCGTATGTAAGAATTACGAAAGAGGCTATCTAAATCATTTAGTTAAGGCTGATGAAATATTAGGAATGAGATTAATAACATATCATAATCTATATTTTTTAAAGAATTTAATGCATCAAATAAGAGAAGCTATAAAAGAAGATCGTCTTTTAGACTTCAAAAATGAATTTTTCAAAAAATTTGGCTATACAAAATAATTAAATTAATTAGTTGTAAAATTTATCAAAAGAAATTATAATTTACATAAGAGGTTGTACATATGAATGGTTCTATTATATTAATAATATGCGGTGCTGCTTTAGCTTTCTTATTAGTAGCTATAGTAGTGGTTATGCTAATTGTAAGGAAAAGAAAGCCTAGAGAAATTATAATTGATGATGAATTTTTAAATTTTATTATCACTAATTATGGTGGTAAAGAAAATATTAATAATGTTGAAGTAGAAAATTCTAGATTAAAAGTAACTGTTAATGATTTAGATTTAGTTAATTTAGATAATCTAAAAACTAAGGCTGAATCAGGAATCTTTGTTACAGGTAATACAATAAAGACATTATATAAGCTAAGCTCAGAAGAAATTAAAATTGCATTAGAGGGAAGGTTAAAATAAAATGGTTAAAAAACTTTTTAAAATTACAAGTGAATCAGGCCTACATGCTAGACCAGCAACTATTTTAGTTAACGTTGCAGTAAATTATAAATCAGAAATAAGATTAAATGCCTTGAAAAAGACAATTGATTTCAAATCAATCATGGGCGTAATGTCTTTAGGTGTATATAGTGGTACAACTATCGAAGTCATTGCTGATGGCGTAGATGAAAAAGAAGCTATCGAAGGCATTAAAGAAAAAATATTGGAATTAAAATTAGGTAAAGAAATATAATTACTTAGAAGATAAATTGCAATAATGTAATTTATCTTTTATGTTTTTAAAGGAGAATTTTATTATGGAACTAAATTTAGATAAAATTGTTGAAGATTATAAGGATGAAGCATTTGATTTATTAAAGAGATTAATTGCTTGTGAATCTGTATTAGATGAATATAAACCAAATAGTGATGCACCATTTGGTAAGGAATGTAAAAAAGCCTTAGATACATTACTTGCTCAAGCTGAAAAGGATGGCTTTGTAACTAAGAATGTAGATAATTATGCAGGACATGTGTCATTTGGTAAGGGTGAAGAAATTTTAGGTGTTTTAGCCCATTTAGACGTTGTTCCTGTAAAAAAGGAAGAATGGGACACTTATCCTTTTGAATTAGTTTTTAAAGGCGATAAGATGTTTGCAAGAGGCGCATTAGATGATAAGGGACCACTTGTTGCATCATATATTGCAATGAAGGCTTTAAAGGATTTAGGATTTGAACCTAAAAAGGAAATCAGACTTATCGCTGGCTGTGATGAAGAATCTGGTTCAAGATGCTTAGAACATTATTTAGAAGTTGAAAGAAAGCCTGAAATTGGTTTTTCTCCAGATGCTGAATTCCCTTTAATTTATGGTGAAAAAGGTATGACAAGCTATGATATTTTAGGCGATGTATCTGATGATGTAATTAAAGAATTCGTTTGTGGCGATAGATATAACATTGTTCCTTCTAAGGCTACAATGAAATTAAAATTAGATTTAAAGAAGGAATTTAAAGAATTCTTAAAGGAAAATAATTATCAAGGTGAAATTGATGGAGATAATTATATTTCTTATGGTCGTGCAAGCCATGGTGCATTCCCTCAAAATGGTGTTAACGCAGCTTATATCATGTTTGAATTCTTATCTAAATATTCTGATTCTAAATTAGCTAAATTCTTCAAAGAATATTATTTAGGCGATGTTTATGGTAAGAAGCTAGGCTATGATATGTATGATGAGGAAATGAAGGAATTAACATCAAACTTAGCTGTTGTTATGATTAATGATGGTAAATTAAAAATTGGTGTTAACTGTAGAGTTCCTCTAAATTCAGGATTTGAAAAGATTAGAAAAGCTTTAGCTAATGCTACATCTAAATATGGTTATACATATGAAGTTTTATTTGAAAGACCACGTCATTATGTAGCTAAGGATTCATTCTTAGTTAAAACATTAATGAATGCCTATAAAGAAATTACAAAGGATCAAACTGAGCCTATCACAATTGGTGGTGGTACTTATGCAAGAGAAATTGGTAACGCTGTTGCATTCGGTCCTTTAATGCCAGGAAGAGAGGATGTATGTCATATTGCTAATGAATATATGATGATTGAAGATTTCTATAACGCAATTAAAGTATATGTAAAAGCAATTTATGATTTAACAAAATAATGAGATTAAGAAAAGTAAAAGACGCAGATATTAAATTAGAAGAAAATACTAGATATTTTGTTTCTAATCCAAAAGATTATAAAGGAAAATGGAATACTTTATTTAAAAATGATAATCCAATTCATATTGAGGTTGGATGTGGTAAAGGTAAATTCATTTTAGAATTGGCAAAGAAAAATCCTGATATTAATTATATTGCGATTGAAAAGTATGATTCAGTTTTATTAAGAGTATCAGAAAAGCTAGCAGAAGAAGATTATGATAATTTAAAAATCACAATCTTAGATGCTAAAGAAATTGCTGAATTCTTTGGAGATGAAGAAATTTCAAGAATTTATTTAAATTTCTCTGATCCATGGCCAAAGAACCATCATGCAAAAAGAAGATTAACTTCTAAATTATTCTTAGATCAATATAGAAAAATATTAACTAAGGATGGTGAAATTCATCAAAAGACAGATAATAGAGGTTTATTTGAATTCTCATTAGAATCTTTTAATGAAAATGGATTTAAATTATCTAATATAAGTCTTGATTTACATAAGGATTTAGAAAAATATCCTTTTAATGTAACAACAGAATTTGAAGAAAAATGGTCTCCTAAAGGCCCTATTTATAGATTGGAAGCTAGGAAGTGATTATATGTTTGCCCTTATTGGTGGAAAAGCTAATAAAGAAAAAATAACTAATAAAATTGAACAAGAATTAGTTAAATTAACCAATAAGGAAAAGCCTGTAATTCTTTACTGTCCTTATGCTTCAAAGGATATAGAAAAAAGCAATTTAAAATTTAAATTATTGATTGATGGAATAAATGCTGATATAATCTATTTATCTTTAGAAAACATCAGTCAATTTGAAGAATTATTAATAAAATCAGATATCCTATATATAGGTGGTGGAGTATCTGATGATTTAGTTTCCATATTTAGAAAATATGGATTAGATGAAATATTAAAAAAACATATTGATGATAATATAATATTTGCAGGTTCATCTGCAGGTGCTATGCTTTATACTATAGCAAGCATGGGTGATAAATATATGTTTTCTGATAATTTCCATAATTATAATTATAAAATGGTTGATTGTCTTGGACTATTAAATATTACTATTTGCCCACATTATCAAAATGAGGATTTAATATTTTATAATGATGTATTAAAAGAATATAACATTGATGCCTTTGGTATAGAAGAGGATACATGTGTTGTAATAGATAAGAATAGGTTTTTTGTAATTAAAGAAGAAGGTAAGGCTTCATGTTATTATTTTTCTAAAGATAATAATTATATAATGACGCCCCTTTATGAAGGTGTTAAATATGAAAAGAATAGTGGCTTTAGGGCCTAAGGGTACATATTGTGATGTAGCCTTAAATAAATATTTAAAAAGCATAAATGAAAATTTAGAGGTTGGTTATTATCCTTCAATTTTTAGAATTAATGATTTTATGGATGATGACACATTAGCGGTTGTTCCTTTTGAGAATACCTTAGATGGCTTTGTTATAGAAGGAATGGATCAAATTATTCTAAACGGATATCATATCATATCACAGGTAAAGCTTGATATTGATTTTGCCTTTGTATCTTATGCAAAGAATATCAAAGATGTTAAAAAAATTTATGTTTCATTTAAAGCATTAGGCCAATGCACAAAATTTATAAGTGATAATAATTTCCAAACTATCAAATGTGATTCAAACATTGAGGCATTAAATAATTTAAATAGATGGGATGAATCCTATGGTGCAATAATTCCTATGCACTCACTTGATAATTTAAATTTTGATTTAATGATTCCTCATGTTGCTGATAGTAAATCAAATGAAACAAGATTTTTTATAATCTCTAAAAAGAAGATTGTTGAAAAATTAGATACTGAGGTAGAAGCTTCAATTGTTATCACAGCTAAAAAGGATAGACCTGGTATTTTATTTGATATTTTAAAATCATTCCACGATTTAAATATTAACTTAAAATCAATTATGTCTAGACCTATGAAAACTGAAATGGGACAATATAGATTCTATTTTGAATGTATGCTGTTTAAAAATGATATAGAAATTTTAGATATGCTTAGTGATATGTTTAAAAAAAGCCAAGATTTTATACTGCAAATCTTAGGCGTTTATAATAAATTGTAGGTGATTTTATGAGAGCAGTAGATATTATTATTAAAAAGAGAAATGGGTTAATCCTTTCTAAAGAAGAAATAGCTTTTATGGTAAATGGTTATACAAAAGGCGAGGTTGAAGAATATCAAATGTCTGCCTTTGCAATGGCGGTTTATTTTCAAGGAATGACTGACATTGAAACAACTTATTTAACTGAAGCTATGCTTAAAACAGGTGATGAGCTTGATTTAAGTGCAATTAAGGGTGTTAAGGTAGATAAGCACTCAACAGGTGGCGTTGGTGATAAAACATCTTTAGTTGTTGGTCCTATTGTTGCATCTTTAGGCGTTAAATTCGCTAAGATGAGTGGACGTGGCTTAGGACATACTGGTGGAACACTAGATAAGCTAGAATCTATTCCAGGATTTAAAATTCAAATTGATAACAATGATTTTATTAAGCAAGTTAATGAAATCGGTATGGCCATTGTAGGCCAAAGCGCTAATTTAGCATTAGCTGATAAAAAGCTTTATTCATTAAGAGATGTTACAGGAACTGTTGATTCAATTCCTTTAATTGCATCATCTATTATGTCAAAGAAGCTTGCATCAGGTGCTGATGTAATATCTTTAGACGTTAAGGTTGGTTCAGGTGCCTTTATGAAGGATATTGAATCAGCAACTAAGCTTGCAGAATTAATGGTTCAAATTGGTAAGAATTGTGGTAGAAGTATGACTGCAATTTTAACTAATATGGATGAGCCTTTAGGACTTGCTGTAGGTAATGCACTTGAGGTAATTGAGGCAATTGACACATTAAAGGGTAAGGGTCCTAAGGATTTTACAGATTTATGTAATATTTTCTCAGCTCATTTATTAATTGATGCTAAGCTTGCTGAAACTGAAGAAGAAGCATTAGAAATGGTTGATGAGGCTATTAGAAGCGGTAAGGCCTTAGAAACATTTAAAGCTTTTGTTAAGGCTCAAGGTGGAAACCCAGCCGTTGTTGATGATTATTCATTATTTGAACAAGCAAAATATAAATTCGAGGTTAAAGCTGAACGTGAAGGTTATATCTCAAAGATTGACGCTTTAACAGTTGGTAATGCTTCATGCTTATTAGGTGCTGGAAGAGAAAAATTATCTGATTCAGTTGATCACGCAGTAGGTATTGTATTAGCTAAAAAGGTTGGAGATAAGGTATCTAAAGGCGATACATTAGCTACAATTTATGCTAATAAGAAGGATGTAGAACAAGAAACAAATATGCTACATGATGCATTCATTATTGAAAATGATGCAAAAGAAATGAAGCTAATATTAAAAATTGTAAAATAAAATTTATAATTTTAATTTGTTACTTGTAAAACTAAAGTAAATTAAGTATAATAATTTAGTAAGATTTGTTATAGGAGGTGTCTTTATGGGTAAGTATGTAATTGACATATTCATTTTTATAGTATCAATTTTATTAATAACAATAGTAATGTTACAAAGTTCAAAGGATGATATCAATGATGCCTTCAATGGTAGCAAATCAGATTTATTCAAGGAACAAAAGGTACGTGGTGTTGAATTATTTATGCAAAGAGCAACAATGGTAATTGCTATTGTGTTTGTTGTATTAGTTATCACATCAGTTGCTATTCATACTAGATAATTAGTTAATTAATGAGATTTGATATTTTCAAATCTCATTTTTTTTATTTCTAATGTGTTATAATAAAGATGTAAAGGAGGCTTATTTATGGATTATAAAAAAGAAATATATGATGCAATATTACATGGTGTAGTTAAATTTAATAATTTAAAGAAGGCCTTCGGAATTAAAAGAGATGTGCTTGATTCATATTTAAATGATTTAATTAAGGATGAATCAATTATATATGATAGAACATATGATTCATATTTTGCTTTAAGAGAAGCTACAATAAACGTTAATCCTAAAGGCTTTGGCTTTGCACGTGTTGAAGGAGAAGAAAAGGATTATTATATCTATCCTGAAAACTTACTTGATGCCTATGATGGCGATAAGGCATTAGTATATCCTTATGAACAAGGCATTAGATTAATTAATGCAAAGGTATATAAAATTTTAAAAAGAGAACATACCTTTGTTATAGGTAAGCTAAATAAAAAGACTAATAAAAAAACAGGTATAAATAGATACTATATTACATCAAATATGCTATCTTTTCCTGTTTCTGTAAATGTTGCCTATGCTGATTTAGGCCCTGCAAAGGAAGGCAATATAGTTTATGCTGATATTTTTTATCATAAAAATGATATATCAGGAAGAATCACTAAGGTATTAGGATACCCTGATGATCCAGGTATTGAAATAGAAACAATTGCCTTAGAATATGGATTTAAGGTTGAATTTTCACGGGAAACTGAGCATGAATTAGAATCAATTCCTGATGAGGTTTCAGATAGTGAATTTAAGAATAGAAAAGATTTTACAAACCTTAATGTAATTACTATTGATGGTGATGATTCTAAGGATTTTGATGATGCTGTTTATTTAGAAAAAAATAATAATGGCAATTATATGCTTTATGTATTTATAGCCGATGTTGCTCATTATGTAAAAGAAGGCTCACCTTTAGATCAAGATGCATTTAAAAGAGGTACATCTTGTTATTTAGCTGATAGAGTTATTCCAATGATTCCAAGAAAACTATCTAATGGTATATGCTCATTAAATGAAAATGTTAATAGATTAGTTTTAGCATGTGTAATGGAAATAGATTATAAGGGTAATTTGGTTAATTATGAAATATCTGAGGGTGTGATTAAATCACATCATAGAATGACTTATAATAATGTAAATAAAATCTTAAAAAATGATCCTCTATTAGTTAAGCAATATAGTGATATTAAAGATATGCTAGAATTAATGAAGGAATTATCTTTAATCATTAGAGGTAGAAGATATAAAAAGGGTGGAATCGAATTTGATGTAAATGAATATAAATATACATTAAATGAGGATGGTTCACCTAAATCTATTGAGCTTAGAACAAGGGATGAAGCTGAAAAGCTAATAGAAGACTTTATGCTAGAGGCTAATGAAACAATTGCTTACCATATGAATATATCAAATCTACCTTGTGAATATAGAATTCATGAAAAGCCTGATCAAGAAAAGCTTCAGGATGTATTTGATATTATTAGAAATATGGGAGTAAGTCTTCCTAAAACTAAAAACGATATTCATCCTAAGCAGGTTCAGGATGCATTAGAAAAGATTAGTGATACTAATTATAAGGCAGTATTAAATAATATGCTTTTAAGAAGTATGATGAAGGCTAAATATAATGAAAAGTGTCTTGGCCACTATGGTCTTGCCATGAACTATTATTGTCATTTCACATCTCCTATTAGAAGATATCCTGATTTAATGGTTCATAGAATCATTAAAAGATTATTAATTAATCCAAATAATTTTGAATCAGATTTAGCTCACTTTGAACAAATACTACCCGAGGTTTGTATTCATAATTCAGCAAGTGAAAGGAAATCTATTGAATGTGAAAGAGCAGTAGATGATATGCTATCAGCATGGTATATTGAGCTTCAACCAAAGGACTCTGTCTTTGAAGGTATGATTACATCTATTACAGCATTTGGTATGTTTGTAACACTTGAAAATGGTGTTGAAGGCTTAGTTCAATTTGCTAATATGGATGGTTATTTTGATAAATCAAGTGATGGATTAGAGGCTGTATCTTATAATAAGAGCTATAAGCTAGGTCAAAAGGTAAAGGTAAGAATATTATCTGCATCTAAAGAATCAAGAAAGATTGACTTCACTTTAGAAGAAGACTATCATAATGACGAGGTATAAAAATGAAGGTAGTATGTCAAAATAAAAAAGCTTCATTTGAATATTATATTTTAGATACATATGAAGCAGGAATTAAGCTTACAGGAACGGAAATTAAATCTGTAAGAGAAGGTAAATGTAATATTAATGATGCCTATGTCATTATAAGAAATAATAAACCATATATTTTAAATATGCATATTGCAAAATATGATATGGGAAATATATTTAATCATGAGGAAACTCGCTCAAGAGAATTATTATTGCATAAGCATGAAATATTAAAGCTTGCTCAAAAGGTTAAATTAGAAGGATTAACCTTAGTCGCAACAAAAGCATATTTTCAAGGCTCATTATTAAAAATAGAAGTAGCCTTAGGTAAAGGTAAAAAGCTTCAAGATAAGCGTGAAACAATTAAGGCTAGAGAAGATAAAAGAAACATAGCCAAAAATTTAAAAAATTCATATAAATATTAAAATAATTGTGCTAAAATGTATTAGCACAATTAAATATGGGCCTGTTTATGGATTCGCTGGGATTTATGAAGGCTTGTAAGCATGTGGGAGTAGGCTCCCTTAAAAACGTCGAGGTTTAAATAACCGCAGAAAATAATGATTATGCATTCTTAGCTGGTAGAAATACTCAAGCTAACTATGCTTTCTGCTAATCTATAATATTATAGCAGGCTCTACTTTAAATTTTCCTATAATTTAAAGATTCGAGTTTTAACTTTGATAGGATATAATAATTCTCTGCTACTCTAAGAGAATTATCGAATTTAATAGAGCGTAGCTAGTTTTTGGTTTGTTCATTCGCTTAGGACTAGTGAAGATTTAGGATGAACTAAACATGTAGAAAGCAAGATGGATTGGGTTTCATACGGGAGTTCGAGTCTCCCCAGGTCCACCAGAGGATATTATATTCGAACATCTTAAGATATATATATTTAATGGATGTTTGATTATTGATGCAAATATATAAAAGAGGAATCGTCTTATAAGACGATTTTTTCTTTTTTATCCTAGTTTTTGTATGAACAAGATTATGGTATAAAAAATTATAGGAAAACGAGGATTCAAAAAATGTTAAATAAACTTATAACGTTATTTTTAAACATAATGATAATTATGAAATTGAGTATGGTCTACAAGTAGATTTTATTAGATTTTGTTAAAGACAGTGTTGGTATGCGTAAGTTATGATTAAACTAATTTTGTCTTTTTTTATGATATTAAATATATCTCCTTTTTTCAGTATTGAGTTATTTAATATTTTTTAATATAATAAAAGAAGAGTTGAAACGATAAAACGGAGGATAATGTAACATGAAAAATAGGGGGTTTTTTTGTTGTTTAATTTTGTTTTTTTCTTCTTTATGCTTAATTTCTTGTGAAAAACAAAATGATGATAATAATAACCAAGAAAAAGAGCTTTATAGAAGAACTATATTAGAAATGTGTTATGACGAATATGATAAGTATTTTGATGATTTAACTTTAGAAGAATTTGAAAAAACTGCTGTAAAGCTTGAAACTAATTCTATGGTATCATATTCTTTGGATACGTTTTATTTTGAATATCAGGTTTATGTTCCTGAGAATTTTATAACTGAATCAGATAAAAATAAAGATATAACTGTTATTATGTATGGAGGCTCTTTTAAAAATATGAAGGTTCAGGTTTATGATTATTTTGAATCAAACCAAACCTATAAAATTGTTTTTGAAGATTTTTATACTCGTGAATATTCACCACATCATACTCAAACTGATTTTATTTATGATGAAAATGGTAATCTTTCAGGAAAGACTATATCTGATTTTAAAGAATATTATGATAAAGATAAAGTAAGTGTAAAATATTTTGCTAAATATGTTGATGGAAAGTGGGATTTTTATAGAACAGAAGTATATAGTTATGTTATGGACACTTTTAAAGGTGTTCTTCAAAAAGAATATTATGCTGAAGAAATGTTTGGTAACCGTTACGAATTAGTTGAAAAAAAGATATATATTGGCAATAAGGCTTATACGACAATAGAAACTGAAAAGGATCAAGATAATAACTTAAAAATTCAAAAAATATATCGATATGATAATATTGGCAATAAGGTTTCAGAAGAAATATATAGATATATATTTGATTCTTGGGAGCTTATAGCTGAATATGCATATGTTGATAGCGTGAAGATAACATTATTTAATATTACTTTTAATGAACAAGGCGAATATTTAAGTAAGTATGTGGCAAAAAATAATGGTTTTGGTGAAATGAAGGTATCAAACTATGAATATAAAAATGGCCAATGGATTCTTATTGAAGACTAATAAAATATAAAAAGCAAAAACAGCTTCAGAATTAATTTTCTGAGGCTGTTATGTTTTTATGCCGAAAAAATGGCATACTAAAACAAAAGATGCTCCAGTTAATGGATAATCTTGGGTCGTAAAAAGGGAAAGAAAAGGTATTGGATACGGTCCGAATGCTAGAAAAAATGAAACGCATTTCTTATCTGGTTCTAAGTGGGTATCAAAAAAAGATTAGTTTGATGCAATTAAAACACGAAAGTCAGGTGCCACAACTAAGAAGCAAATAGAAATGTTAGATAAAGGACATTATAGGAAAGTAAATAATTATGAAAGAATTAGATTTATATGAAGGATTCGAAGAATATGATGAGTATGACTTCATTGCTGTAGACGAAAATAATAATGTTTTATACTATAAATGTGAACAATTTGAAAAGAAAGGTTTATTTTTGTTCAAAAAATAAATCTTTTATTATTAAAAAATAATATTGGTTGTGATATAATTTAAAGCAAAGGAAGTTTTTATTATGTCTAGATTTACAATTGCTAAAGCTAAATATCCATATTTAAAACCATATTTGTTTTACAAGTGTTTTATGGAAAATTTAAGAGATAAAACAGCCTTAAGACAAAGGTATTATTTTATTAGTAAATATATTAAAGATTACTTAAAGGCTGCAAGAATATATGTAAATACTCTTGGCTTAGATAAATTAAATGATTTAAATGGTTTAGTTATAATTTCTAACGCTAAAACAGATATAGAAAAGCTTATAGCATATGAGGTTTTAGCAAAGCCTGCAAATGTTATATTAGAACAAGCTGATTTTAATAAATTTATTTTTAAGCCAATAAAAAAATATCTAAAAGCTATTACTATTGATAATGGGGCTGAATCATATAAAGATATAGAAGAAGATATAATTAATAACAAAAGAAATTATTTATTATTTGTAAATGGCAATATGAATGATAAATTATTTGAAGCCTTAATAAATTCAAAGGCAACAATTGTACCATTGAAGTTAGATAATACAGAAGAATTAAATGATGATAATGATACAGATGAATTAACAGTTAATGCGAATGTGTTAAAATTAATAAGCTATGAAGATTATAAAAATCTTAATATAGAAAAAATAAAAGAATTAGTGATTAATGAATTAAGGGGAGAATAAAATGAATAAGTTTAAGGTTATTACAGACACAACATCAGATTTATATGAAGAGTTAAGAGAAAAATACGACATTGATTATATGATGATGTCATTCAATGATGGAATTATGAATTACGATGCTGATATTGATTTTAAGGGCTTATCTGCAAAAGAATTCTATGATTCAATGCGTAATGGTGTTGTTTTTAAAACGTCACAGGTTCAAGCAACTGAAATTGAAAAGAAGTTAAGAAAATATTTGGATTTAGGTTATGATATTTTATATGTTGCCTGCTCATCTAAGTTAACAAGCTCTTGTAACTTTGTTAAATTACAAAGTGAAGATATTTTAGATGATTATCCTGATAGAAAAGTTATTTGTTTTGATACATTAAGATCTACAGGTGGTGAAGGCTTAATTGCTATAAAGGCTTCTTTACTTGCAAGTGAAGGAAAAACTGTAGAAGAGGCATATGAAATATTAAATAGCGAAAAGCTAAAATATAATACATATTGTACAGTTAAGTCATTAGAATGGTTAAAGAAGGCTGGACGTGTTAAATCAACAAAGGCTTTCTTTGGTAACTTATTTAATATGAAGCCTATTATTGTAGCTGACGCAGTTGGTAACAACTTTGGTATGACTACAGTAAAGGGAAGAATGGAATCTATTGAATATATCATCAATGAGGTAAAAGAAAGAATCGAAAATCCAACAGAGCAAATTGTTTTCATTGAACATGCTGATGACTTAGATTCTGCTGAATTTGTAAAAGGAAGAATTAAAGATTTAATTAATCCAAAAGAAATTGTTGTTACAAACATTGGACCAATCATTGGTGCAACAGTTGGACCTGATTCAATTATTGTTTCTTTCTATGGTAAAGAAGTAACTTTAAATGCCTAATTAGTGAATTAAACTTAGTCGATTTTGACTAAGTTTTTTTATTTGTTAGTTGACACTAACTATTTTAATGGTATAATAGATATAGTTAGTTATAACTAACTGATAAAGAGGTGACAATATGGGCTCAAAACTTGAACGTGTTTTAGCGCTACATTGCTCTCCAGCATTGTTCGGCATTAAATCTTCAAATTTAATAAATTGTTCAATTAATGATTATCCTAATCTAGAAGAAGATATTTATAATCTAAATAATGATTATAAGGGAAAATATGGATTTGATATTTTATATAAGGGAGAAAATAACATTTTACTTTTAGTATATAAAATAGATAAATTGAAAAATACTTTATTTGATTTAAATAATTATAATTATCTTAAAAGTAAAGGATATCCTAATAATTATAATTTAGAGGATTATCTAAATTGCTTAAAGAAAAGAGTAGATAAGAATAAATTTCCTCATGAAATAGGTGTATTTTTAGGGTATGATTTGAATGATATAATTGATTTTTCAGAAGGTAAAAAGAAAGAAGAATATGTTGGATATTGGAAGGTTTATTCTAATAAGGAAGAAAAGATAAAGCTTTTTAATAAATATACAAAGTGTAGAGATGTTGTTACGAGTCTTATTAATAAAGGCAAACGTTTAGAAAGTATGATTTAAAAGGAAGGAAAAAGAAAAATGAAAGCTTTAGTTGTTTATTGGTCAGCCACAGGAAATACAGAATCTATGGCAGAAAGAATTGCTTCAGATTTGGGTTGCGATTCAAAGAATGTAACTCTTGTAAGTGTTAGTGATTTAAATGAATTTGATACTGTTATTTTAGGTTGCCCTGCAATGGGTGCAGAGGAATTAGAAGAGGATGAATTCAAGCCGTTTTACGATGAATTTATTGCAAATTCAGGTAATAAAAGAATCGCTTTATTCGGTTCATATGGATGGGGTGATGGTGAATGGATGAGATCTTGGGAAGAAGATGTAAAAAATAATGGAGGTAACTTCGTGGCATCTATTATTGCAAATGGTGATGCAAGCGCAATGGATGATTCTGAATATCAAAATTTCTTAAATTTATTAAAATGTTAGTGTTGACAAACTATTAAAAAGTGATAAAATAAATTCAGTTAGTCATAACTAATCCCTCCACTATATGGTTATGATTAATTAATATTTTTTCATACAAATCTTGTGTTTCTCTTTCTCGAAAGAGAAAATAAAGTCCCAAAGGCTCTTACCCCCGCTTTTGGGCTTTTTGTTTTTTAAAAGGAGATGATTTATATGCAATTAGCATTAGGTATTATAATTCCATTTTTAGGAACTATGTTAGGTTCTTTCATGGTATTCTTTATGAAGAAAAAATTAAATTGGAAAGTTGAACAAATACTTGCAGCGTTTGCGGCAGGTGTAATGGTTGCGGCATCTATTTGGTCACTAATTCTTCCATCTTTAGAAATGACTACAGGTTTTGATGATAAATTTGTTTGGGTTCCATCAGTAATAGGTTTTATTGCTGGTATATTGTTCTTGTTATTATTAGATTATATAATTCCTCACCTACACGCAAATGATGATGAACCTGAAGGCTTAAAATCAAATTTTAAGAAAACAACAATGCTTGTTTTTGCGGTAACATTACATAATATTCCAGAAGGCTTAGCTGTTGGTGTTGTTTTAGCTGGCGCATTTTATGGAAATACTATAATAACTGTTTCTGGTGCTTTAGCATTAGCTATTGGTATTGCAATTCAAAATTTCCCAGAAGGTGCTATTATTTCTATGCCACTTCATGCAGAAGGCAAATCTAAGCCTAAAGCATTTTTAATGGGTACATTATCTGGAATAGTAGAACCAATTGCGGCGGCATTAACTCTTCTATTTGTTAGCGCAGTAGAAGCAATACTACCTTATGTATTAAGCTTTGCTGCAGGTGCTATGATGTATGTTTGCTTTGAGGAGCTAATTCCTTCAGCTCATGGTGAAAAACATTCTAATTTGGCTATAATTGCCTTTTCATTAGGCTTTGTTATTATGATGATATTAGATGTTCGGTTAGGCTAAAAAAAATCCACCTTTATAGGGTGGATTCTTTTTCTATTGAATTAGTATTTGAAGCTAGCTTTGTTTGGTTCTTTTTATTTATGAAATAGAATACTAAGAATTCAATTGCAAATATAATAGTAATAATAAAGAAGTAAACAACTAATCTTAAATATTGATTATCAGGTAAAAGCTTTTCAAATGAATTTCCAATTGATCCGTTTGTTAAATATAAGTAACCAGCATTTGTAATATTGTTATTTAAAATGATAGCTATTATTGATAATATTGCTAAGAATATATATGGCTTATAAATTGTTTTAACATTATATTTAAATCCTTTAACAAACATCATATAAAATACTGCATAAATAGGACCTATATGCTCAAACCAGAATTGGTAATATCTATAATATAAAGGTCCGCAATTAGATATTACAACAGGCATGAATAATGGAAATATTCCAATGGTTAAGCAAATAACAACATCAATATCAAAGAAGTGCTTATTTCCTGTTAGAAGCATAAGTGATGCAAAAATACATGTCCACTCGCATACCTGAAATGGTAGCTTAGTCAGTAAATCAAATTCTTTTCCCTCAGAACCTACATATAAAATTCTCCAATAAAAACTCATCTCAATTATTAGTAAAAATATGCCTAGAATTAATCTAATTGTTGGTTCGTGTTTAAAATTTCTTATTTTCTTCCTATAAACATATGTTAATAGTATTGCAACTATTAATAGAATAATTGGTAAAAAGTGAAAAAATGAAAATGTTTGGAAATCTCCTTTTTCACCATAACCGAAAAATCCATCCTTATAAAAATTATCTTGTGTAACTGCAAAAGTCATTATATCGTTCCCCTTATCATTAGTATTATAGATAATAATTATAATAAATTCAATTTCCAATAAAAAGAACCCCTTAGTCTTTCTAGATTTCTCTAGTCCAACTTTTGGGGTACTCTTCATTTTTTGTCATCTTTTTTTTGCGTTAATTCTAAGTTTGATATAGTATCATCGTGATAATCAGCAACAAATGATTCTGCTTGCATGAATATCGCTCTATTTTTATTTAATGTAATAGTCTTTATAGCAAAGAATAATAGGAACGCTGTTGCAGTAATACTTATTAATAAAGATAATTGCATAGGATCAACTGGAACCTCAGGCTCTAATATGCAAGTTTTAACTAATACAAATGGAGCTGCAACTACAAATGCTAAAGATGCGAATTGAGTTTGCTGTGTATATTTTTTACTTACGTATTTAATAAGCTTTGAGAATAAGGCTAATCCTAATAATAAGCCTACTAAGAAGGCTGTTAGAATCATACCGTTATTAGCGGCAGTATCTAAATAGTTTTCACTTCCAAAATCTAAGAAGCTCTTAATCATATTCATAAATGGATAATAAATACCAATAGAAAGCATAATAATAGCAAAATCAATTCCTGGAATAATGAATGTTGCTGCCGCAAACATTCCTATAACTACCATACCGAATAGATAAACAAATGTAACTTTTTCAGGGAATTTAACACCAGTTTCTTGTGGTCTAATAACATTATATGCTGTTAATATTGCTAAAATAACAATAAATGTTAATATACAAGATGGTTGTCTAAAATATGGTTTTAATTTTATAACCATTGTAGGAAGACTTGAAACTATTAAACCTATAATTGCAAATGTTGTTATCAATGGAATGTATTGAAATAAAATAACAATTGTATAAGCTGCAGCCCCTACACCTATTAAAAAGCCTAGAAGAAGTGGCGTAACAAATTTAATGTTCTTTTTAAAATCCTTAAAAATATCTGCAATGGAATTAATCATTAAAAAGTAGATTCCCAAAATAATAGATAATGTTGAAGCTGATAAGCCAGGAATACCAACGGATGTGATTCCTAATAAAGCTCCTTTAAACAAAACTGTTATATAATCTAAGGGTTTCATCTTTTCAAGCGTCAAAATAACACCCCCTAAAAACGATAAAATAATTATATCATACATATATTTTAAAAACAAATTGTTATATAAATATATAATGCAGGATTCTTAATCACATAATTTCACATAATTGTCTTAAAATAAAACCAAAATTAATCACTATAATGTACTTGTCTTATAAAGACAGTATCTATCATAATCTCCCTAACAAAGATAGATAACTTTTTTCATAAGCAAACTATAACTCTCCCAATTAGAACAAGAGGCAGACATCTGCCTCTTGTTCATTTTTATGCAAAAAGAAAATTACACATTTTCACATAGTTATTTTAAATTTAAACTAAAATTAATAACTATAATATAGGTGTCTTATTAAAGACAGTATCTATCATAATCTCCCTAACAAAGATAGATAACTTTTTTCATAAGCAAACTATAACTCTCCCAATTAGAATAAGAGGCAGGCAACTGCCTCTTATTCATTTTTATAGGCTATTTTTATGAAAAAAAATTTACACATTTTCACATAGTTATTTTAAAATTTTTCTGAAATTCATGGTTATAATGTTTGTGTCTTAAAAAGACAGTATCTATCATAATCTCCCTATTATGATTGATAATTTTTTTCATAAGCAAAACTATAACTCTCCCAATTTTTTAAAAAAGACCTCCCCTAGGTCTTTTTTTTTATTCTAAAAGTTGTTAAAATTAAATTCGTAAGTTTTATAGAAGATGGAAGTTTTTTATTATGAAGCATATTAATATAAAATTCTTAGCTGAATCAGCTATTATTGCTGCCCTTTATGTAGCTTTAACCTGGGCATTATCTCCAATAAGCTTTGGTTCAGTACAATTTAGAATATCAGAAGTATTAGTATTATTAGTATTTTTTAATCCAAAATTTGTAATTCCCTTAATCATAGGATGCTTCATATCAAATACAACATCACCATTAGGATGGTGGGATATGGTATTTGGTACTTTAGCAACAACACTTGCTTTAATTCCTATGATCAAAATAAAAAATATATATTTATCAGCATTAATGCCTGTTATATCTAATGCGATAATTGTCGCAATTGAATTATATTTTTCTTTAGATATTAAGCCTATTTGGTTATCAATGATTACAGTTGGCTTAGGTGAGGCATTTGTTTTATATTTAGTAGGTATTCCTTTAATGATTTCAATTAATAAGAATTCATCACTTCTAGAATTAATGGATTCAGAAGAAAAGGTAATAAAGGCACCTAGCTTTTTAACATTTATTAATACAATTATTATTGCTTTAACATTCTTAGGCGTTATATTCTTTATAGCTTATCCATTATATATAATTTATGGAGAAGAAAATGTTACTGTATCTGCATTATCAATTATCAAAGATAATTGGTGGAGTGTATTATTTTTAATAATACCTTTAGTTTATGCCCTTGCTTATTTCCTATCAAAGAATAGACTATTAAAACTAATTTTATGTATTACAATAGCTTTATCTTTATTTGTTCCATTCATATTAGTTGCCTTATCTTATAGTGAGGCAATAAAAACAGTTTATTTTTATTGTTATATTTTATATATAGCTATATTAATAGCTATGTCTATAATTTCTTATAATAAGGAAGTAGCCATAGATTAATGGCTACTTCTTTAATTTTATGGTATAATAGAGATGTTTAGGAGTTGGTAAAATGGTATTAAGAGAAGACATTAAAGAATTTTTAAATACTATACCAAAAGATGTTACAGTTGTTGCGGCAACTAAGTATGTTGAAGCTGACCAAATGATTAAGCTTTTAGATAATGGTGTTAATAATTTTGGTGAAAATAGAGTTGATGCTTTTTTAAGAAAATATGAAGCATTAAAGGATTATAAGGATATTAGATGGCATTTTATTGGTCACCTACAAAGAAATAAAGCCAAGGATATTATTAATAAAATAGATGTTTTAGAATCTTTAGATTCTATTGAATTAGCTAAAATAATCGAGGCTAAAAGAGAAGCACCGCTTGATTGCTTTATTGAAGTATCTATTAATTTAGAAGAAAATAAAAATGGTGTTAATTATAAAGAAATTGATTCATTTGTTGAAGAGATTTTAAAATTTAAAAAAATTAATTTAATTGGCTTCATGATGATGGCAATAAAAAATGATTCAAAAGATGATTGCTTAAAGCAATTTAAGGCTTTAGCTTATTTAAAAGAAAGAGTAGAAAAGAAGTTTAATATAACTATTCCTTATTTATCAATGGGAATGTCTGATGATTATAAGGAAGCAATTGAAGCTAAATCTACTCATATTAGATTAGGAAGAATTCTATGGAAGAATTAGAAGTATTTAAAAAGAGAGTAGATTCTTTAATCACAAAAGCTTATAGTGGCGGAGTTAGTCTTTTAAATTTTTTAGATGAAGCTAAATTAGGTATTTTAAAACAATCATCAAGAAATTTAAAGGACATTTTTGTATATTATGAGGGCGGATTTTTAAACGCTGATAATTTAAGGGCAATAATTACTCCATATGAAGTTATAAAAAGTGATTTTAAAATTGTTGTTTATAAAATAAAATATAATAAAAAGTTTTATGAAATATCTCATAGATCTATTTTAGGTTCTTTAATGGGCTTGGGAATTAAAAGAGAATTAATTGGAGATATAGTTATTAATGATGAGGGAGCATATTTTGCTTGCTGTTTAGAAATTAAAGACTATATTAAAGATAATCTTAAATTTGTAGGAAAAGCTCCTGTTGAGCTTGAAATTGAGACTAAGACAATAGAAAATATTGTTAAATATAGTAAAAAGGTAGAATTCTTATCTTCATTAAGATTAGATGTAATTATTGCGGCAGCATATAATTTATCTAGAAATGAAGCACATGAATTTATTGTTAATGGATTAGTATATATTAATCATGTATTAATATTAAATCCTAGTGAGGCTGTTAAGCTTCAAGATGAAATTAGTATTAGAGGAAAGGGTAGATGCAAGCTAGATGAAATAGGTGGCTTATCAAAAAGTGGAAGAATAGCCGCAACGCTTGCAAAGAGGATTTAGTGTATGGTAAAGATTGGAATTATTGCTGCTATGCAGCATGAAATGGATTTATTAAGAGAAAATATAGACCATCTTCAAGATGTAAAAATTGCAGGATTTGTTTTTTATATTGGAAAAATAAATGAGCATGATGTTATTTTATGTCAATCAGGAGTGGGTAAGGTTAATGCAGGTATTGCTTCATCATTAATGATTTCTCATTTTGAATGTAACCTAATTATTAACACAGGTATTTGTGGTGGATTAGGTTTAAGAAAAAGAGATGTTGTTATTGCTAAGGAAGTTAAATATCATGATGTAGATTGTCAAGCATTTGGCTATGAATATGGCCAAATTCCTGGAATGCCTAAATCATTTGTTCCATCAATTGAATCAACATTAATGATTAAATCTGTATTATCAAGATTAGGAATTAATTATCAAAATGTAACAGTGTATTCAGGAGACCAATTTGTCTTAAGCTTAGACCAAGTTAAAAAGGCAAATCCAGGCGATGTTTTTGCTTGTGAAATGGAAGGCGCTGGTGTTGCTCAAAGCTGTACTAAAGCTGGTGTTGAATTTGTTATCTTAAGATATGTATCTGATTGTATTGGTGAAACAGACCAACAAGATGATTACAATAAGTTTGAAGCTGAAATGTCTGAAAGATCTGCAAATATTTGCTTACAAATAATTAATAATTTATAGGTCTAATATGAAATATTACGCATTGAAGGATGAAAAGAACAAATTAATATTAGAAAGCTGGGATGAGGCTAAGGAGGTTTTGAAAACAATGAAATCTCCAAAGTATAAATCATTCAAATCAAAAGAGGAAGCTGAAGCCTTTTTAGAAGATAGAGAATTAGAAGTGGACTATTCTATTCCTACTGCTTATATTGATGGTTCTTACGATAAAAATACTGAAAACTATTCTTTTGGTGGCTGCTTATTTATTAATGGTAACATTTATAAATTTAAGAAAAAATATTTAAAGGATGAATATTCATCTTTTAGAAATGTTGCAGGAGAAATAAAGGGCGCAGGCTATATCATTAATTATGCTATTAATCATGGTATAAAGGAATTAAATATTTATTATGATTATTTAGGAATTGAAAAATGGTATAAGGGTGAATGGCAAGCAAAATCACCAATAGCGCTTGAATATGTTAAATATGCAGAGGAAGCTAAAAAGAAAATAAAGGTAAGCTTTTTTAAAATAGAAAGTCATACAAATAATAAATATAATGATTTAGCTGATGAATTGGCAAAAGAAGCACTTAAATAGGTGCTTCTTTTTTATTCTTGAATAATATTATTATTCATTGTAAAATAAAAGTTGGGAAAATAATAAAAAAAGGTGTTTAGGATATGTTTGAAACTTTCTTAGGAGTATCGCTTGAATTTGGCGAAGGCGCAGGTGGTAACGCACTTGCTATATTATATATATTATGTGGCTTAGGTATATTTTTGTTTGGTATTAATATGATGGGCTCATCTTTAAAGGCAATTGCTGGAGATAAGATGAAGGTTATCATTGAAAAATCAACAAATACACCATTTAAAGGAATGCTTGTTGGTTTTGCAACAACAATGCTTACCCAATCCGCATCTGGTACTTCAGCATTAGCTGTATCCTTAGTAGGTTCTGGCTTGATGACATTTGGTCAAGCAATTGGAGTTTTACTAGGCGCTAATATTGGTGGTACAATTTTAACAATTATTTTAGCTGCCTTTTCACAGCTTAAGATTATGCCTGTTGTATCTGTAGCGCTAGTGTTTATTGGAGCTACAATGGTATTCTTCTTTAAAAAGAAAAGAATTAATCAAATGGGTTCTGTATTCTTAGGCTTTGGTTTAATATTCTTAGGACTTGCCTTTATCGATATGAGCTTTGCAAGATTTATTGCTGAAGGCTCTGAATATAGAGAAGGAGTAATGGATTTATTTAAAGCATTAGCTAATGTTCCTGTTTTAGGTATTATAGTTGGTACTTTATTTACAGTTATTGTTCAATCATCTTCAGCTACAATCGGTATTGTTCAAAGCATGTATACAGTTGGCTCTATTAGCTTATTTGGTTCACTTGCTTTAATGCTTGGTGCCAATATTGGTACAACAATTACTGCACTTTTAGCATCTTTAGGCTCATCTAAATCTGCTAAGAAGGTAGCTTTAGCTAATATCTTAATTAAATTCTTTGGTGTAGTATGCTTTGGTATTTGCTATAGATGGGCATATTATCCATTAATTAATTTAGTTAATAAGGCAATAGGCTGGGATAATAACCCAATGATCATAGCCTTAGCTCACTTATCATTTAACATAATAAACTCACTTGTTATTGTATTCTTGTTAATTAAACCATTAACATTGATTTGTAATAAGGCATATGGAAATGATGATGATAATACAATAGAAGAACAATTATTAGATTATTCATTAATTAAAAAATCTCCATCACTAGCTATGGAATTTGTTAAAAAGGCAATTGCTTATATGGCAAGCTGTATGAATGAATATTGCCATATTGCAAGAGATTATGCATTTGAAAAGAATGATAAGCTTGAACAAAGAGGCGCTGCTTTAGAAAGAACAATAAATTCTTTAGATAAAAGAATTCATGATTATTTAATTAAATTAACATTATCTGATTTTGATACTAAAACATCTAAATCATTATCAAATTATTTAGATGATATAAAAGATATTGAACGTGTTGGTGACCATTGTACAAATATTATTGAATTTTTCAATGATAGATTTGATAAGGGATTATATTTATCAGAAGATGGAATCCAAGATTTATCACAAATGTTTGATGAGCTATTATTAATGGCTGATAATACATTAAAGGCTATTTTAGAAAATTCTAAGGAATATGCTAAAATTGCATCTGATTGTGAAAATGAAATTGATAAAATGGAAGATATTTTCCATGAACGTCATGTTCATAGAGTTAATAGTGGAGTTTGCTCATTTAATAACACAGAGCATTATGTTGAAATCTTATCAAATATTGAAAGAATGGGTGACCATTTAGAAAATATTTGTGAAAGTATTTTAAATGACGAATATTGTCAATACGATGAATTTAATCACTAAAGGGGTACTTAAGTACCCTTTCAATTTTTAAGGAGGTAAATTATGGATTTTGAATTAGTTTCAAAATATAGTCCTACAGGAGATCAGCCAGAGGCTATTAGAAAAATAGTTGAAAATTTTAATAATGGTATTAAAAGACAAACTCTTTTAGGTGCTACAGGTACTGGAAAGACATTTACTATGGCTAATGTAATAAAAGCCTTAAAAAGACCTACTTTAGTACTTGCTCATAATAAAACCTTGGCTGGTCAGCTATATAATGAGCTTAAAGCATTATTTCCAAATAATCATGTTGAATATTTCATTTCATATTATGATTATTACCAACCAGAAGCATATGTAGTATCTTCAGATACTTATATTGAAAAGGATGCATCAATCAATGAAGAAATTGATGAATTAAGACACTCAGCTACTGCATCACTTATTGATTATGATGATGTTATAGTTGTTGCCTCTGTTTCTTGTATTTATGGTATTGGAGATCCTGATGACTATAAGGATACAATGCTTAATATAAGAGTTGGAGAAGAATACGATAGAAAAGCCTTATATAAAAGATTAGTTGAAATGCAATTTGAAAGAAATGATATTGATTTTAAAAGAGGATCTTTTAGAGTTAAAGGTGATGTATTAGAAATAATTCCACCATCAGAACATGCTAAAGGTATAAGAGTTGAATTTTTTGATAATGAGATAGATAGAATTAAATCATTTGATGTTACAACAGGAAAATCAATTGATGATTTAGCTTTTGCAAATATCTTTGCGGCAACGCATTTCGTTACTAATAAAGAAAAATTAGCTGAAGCTATAAGAAGAATAAAAGAAGAATTAAAGATGCAAGCTGAAAAGTTTGCTAAAGAGGGGAAGCCTTTAGAACAAGAACGTATAACTCAAAGAACAAAATATGATGTTGAAATGCTAGAACAAACAGGCTCATGCCCTGGTGTTGAAAATTATTCAAGACATTTATCTTTAAGAGCTGAAGGAGAAACTCCTGCAACCCTAATAGATTTCTTTGATAAGGATTTTTTACTTATTATAGACGAATCACATGTTACACTTCCTCAGGTTGGAGGAATGTATAATGGTGATAGATCTAGAAAAGAAAATTTAGTTAATTATGGATTTAGATTACCATCAGCCTTAGATAATAGACCTTTAAGATTTAATGAATTTGATAATAAGCTAGATAAGGTTTTATATGTTTCAGCAACTCCTGGTGATTTTGAAAAGAAATATCCTATAGTTGAACAAATTATAAGACCAACAGGCCTATTAGATCCAATTATTGAGGTTAGACCATCTTTAGGTCAGGTTGATGATATATATGCTGAAATATTAAAGAGAGTTGAACTAAATGAAAGAGTATTAGTAACAACCCTAACTATTAAAATGAGTGAGGATTTAACAGCTTATTTAAAGAATTTAGGATTAAAGGTTGCATATCTTCATTCTGAAATTAAGGCATTAGAAAGATTAGAAATTTTAAAGGATTTAAGACTTGGTAAATATGATGTATTAGTAGGAATTAACCTATTAAGAGAAGGTCTTGATTTACCTGAGGTATCATTAGTATGTATTTTAGATGCTGATAAGCAAGGCTTCCTAAGAAGTACAAGAAGCTTAATTCAAACAATAGGTAGAGCTGCAAGAAATGCAAAAGGTAAGGTATTAATGTATGCTGATACAATCTCTCCTTCTATGGCTGAGGCTATAAAAGAAACAAAAAGAAGAAGAGAAATTCAAGAAAAATATAACGAAGAGCATAATATTATTCCAACAACTATTGTTAAAGAAATACCAAAGTCTGTAACGATGAAGAAGCTTGATGAGGTTGCTGATGCAGCAAAGCTTCAAAAGAAGAAACTAACAAAAGAAGAAAAGATTTATTTAATTCAAGAGCTAGAAGAAGAAATGAGAGCTTACGCAAAGGATTTAAATTTCGAGGCTGCTGCTCAAATAAGAGATGCTATATTTGAATTAAAAGCTCAAAAATAGGTGATTTATATGAAATTAAATGATGAATATAAAGTAACAATTGAATCATTTGATATGAATGGATTAGGTGTATGCCATTTAGATAATAAGGTTGTTTTTGTTGAAAATGCTATGGAAGGGGAAGAGGCTATTATTGAAATAACTTCTATCCATTCGAAATATATTTTTTCTAAAGCAAAAAAGATATTAAAAAAATCACCTAATAGAATTTTAGATTTAGAAGAATCTATTAAGCTATCAGGTGAGGCAGATTTAATTCATGTTGATTATGAAACTGAATTAAGAATAAAAGAAAATAAAGTTAAAAATACAATAAAAACAAAATCTAATTATAAGCTAAATAGTATTATCAAATCTGATAATCCATATAATTATAGAAACAAGGTAATGGTACCTTTTGGAGAGATTATAGATGAAGATGACATTAAAGATGTAGTATATGGCTTTTACGCTAAGAAAAGCCATAATATCATTCCAATTGAAAATGACATTTTAACAAATGATATTTCATCTAAAATATTATATGTTATTCAAAGATATTTAGTTTTATTTAATGTTTTAATTTATAATGAACAAACTAATAAGGGTATCTTTAGAGAAGTAATGATAAGAAATACAGTTAATAATGATTTTATGGTTGTTTTAGTAACAACTGTAAATCATGATTTTTCTCGTCTTATTGAAATGTTACTTGATGAATTTAAAGAAATTAAATCAATATACTTAAATATCAATTCAAAACAAACAAATGTAGTTTTATCAGATGATTTTAGATTATTATATGGAACACCTACTATAAAAGAAAATATCTTAGGACTTGATTTTGAGGTTTATCCTGCATCATTTATGCAGGTTAATCATAATCAATGTGAAAAGCTATATAAGGAAGCCTTTAGAATGGCTGAATTAAAGCCTAATATGAATGTTATTGATGCATATTGTGGAATGGGCTCAATTACATTAAATATAGCAAAAGAGGTAAATCATGTTTATGGAATAGAAATTGTACCTGATGCTATTAAAAATGCTAATAATAACAAAGTTATTAATAATATTCCGAATGCAACATTTATTTGTGGTGCATGTGAAGAAGAAATTAAAAAATTAGTTAATAAAGAAAAAATTGATTTAATCTTCTTTGATCCACCAAGAAAAGGCTGTGCTAAGGAATTCTTAGATACAGTAATATCTATGAAGATACCTAAAATAGTTTATATTTCTTGTGGTATAGCTACTGCAGCAAGAGATATAAAGATTTTAGAAGAAAATGGATATGAATTAAAAGAAGTTACACCATGCGACCTCTTTTCAAAAACTTCTCATGTTGAGACGGTTGCTTGCTTATCTTTAGGAGTGCTCCACCAAGAAAAAAAGTAACTTAATTATATACATATAATTATGAACCTATGAAATTCTATTTATTCATAGGTTTTTTGTTTGATATGTAGTAAAATATATAAAGAGGTGATTCGATTGATAGAGAAAAATAGTTTACTGAAAAAATTTAATAAGTTCTATGATGATGAATCTTCTCATGTTGCATTAGTACAGGGTGAATGGGGAGTAGGTAAATCTTTCTTAGTTGATGATTGGTTAAAAACTTTTGATGAAAATAAAAACGTAAAAGTTGTTCGTTTGTCATTATATGGTATAGACACAGTATATGATTTGAATAGTCAACTTCTTGAAAATACATTTTTGGCAAATCAAATAGATAAAAAAACAAAAGATTTAAAAACTGAAATTGGTTTTTCAAATTCTACATATTCTTATAATTTGTCAGTTTCTGGATTGTTTTCTATATTTGCAAAAAAAGAATATAAAGCAAATAGAAAAAAGAAGTACATTATTTTGCTTGATGATATTGAAAGAAAAGATAATGAACTAAAACTTAACCAGGTATTTGGTTTTATAGATTCATTAAAATTAGAAAATACAAAGGTTATTTTGATAACAAACTCTAATATATTTAAAGAGGAAGATTATGATAGCTTTAAATTAAAAGAAAAAATAGTTGATTATGATATTATAATTAATGAACCTACTATTGAAGCAATTAATGAAATTTTAACTCCAAAATTGCGTGAAATATTAGATATATCAAAGATTAATAACTTAAGAGTTCTTAAGCGTTTTGTCAAAATGTATAATGAATATGGAAATGGAAATATAGAAAGAGCAACACTTAATATATTTTTATTGCTATTAATGATGGAAAATACGAATTTGTATTCAAGAGAGGAATATATTGAGGCGAAAATAAATGAAGAAGTACATATTCAAGAATTAGTAAACCATAACTTAGATAAAAAAATAAATGTTGATAAAATTTCAAATGAAATAAAATCCAAATATTCAGAATCTAAGTGGCCATTACCTTATATTCTTTATGAATATATTAAAGATAATTCTATATATTCTAAGATTTCAGAAATTGATATGAAGAGAGGTATTACATCCATATTTGATTTTATTAAATTGGAAGATTATTATTCAGCTTTTGAGTACAAATTTCAATATTTAGATTATGATAGAAAAACTCTTGTTTTAGATTCAAATGGCATATTTTATAACGAAAACCCAGTTGATTATATTACTAAACAGTTAAATGCTATTTTGGCAATAAAAAATGACTATGGTTTTGATTATATTAATATATATAAAAGTTTTAAAATGATTTTAGATTATCATGATCAAACAGTGTATTTTAGTTCTAATAATCAAAGGATTATTAATGAAATTATGAAATTTCTTCCTGATAGAATTGCAAATCAGATATATGAATCTAGAATAATGCATTACGAAGAATTAGATACTTTTTTGAATCGCAGTAATAAATATGCTATCCAAATAGATAATAAAATAATGCATAGTATTGAAAAAATATATAAAAATAATATTGAAGATTTACTAGCCAATGATGATTATATTGCAAAATTTGGTGATGAATTACGAAGAATTAATGGAATAATGAGGGATACAAAATGTACATTTAGTTTGAATGTAAAGAAGATCATTTATAAGAAACTTTTAAACAAATCAATTACATTAGCTGGTCTTGATGTTTCTAAAACGTGGCACAATATTCATACTCTATTTAGAAATATAAAAGAAGATTCAGAACTTAATAATGAAGAATTTGCGAATTATGCAAGAAAAAAGATTTCTAGTAAGAGAAAGATTCAATATTATAGGGTAGATAGTTTGATAAACCAGTATTTTTCATAGTTGATAGGTGAATAAGATGAAGGTATATATACAAGTTGCTGAAAATGGAATCCCAAGAAGTAAGAATTTTGCTTATGCATATTATGGATTCCATGAAATGGGTTTTGAAATTAGATATTTTAAAAGTGTAACTGAAATTATTGATAATGAACCTGAAGATGTAATAGTAGGCTTTGTTGATGAAGTAAGATATATGCTTCAAAAACTAAATTGCGACGCAACTGAAGTTGATTATCCAGATGAAATACAAAAGTATCTTGGAAGAAAAATATGGAAATCTACAGTTAATAGAATTAATAATGACCCTAGTCTATGGCCTGTATTTATGAAGCCGATTGAATCGAAATTATTTACAGGAGTAGTTGTAAGGTCAACTCATGATCTTATAGGATGTGGAGCTAAACCAAACGCTGAATGTTATTGTAGTGAAATAGTTAATTTTGTATCCGAATGGAGAGTATTTGTTAGATATGGAAAGATTCTAGATGTTAAGCACTATTTAGGTGATTGGAAGCTTCATTATGATGCAAATATAATTGAAGCGTGTTTAAATGATTATGAAAGCCAACCAGCAGGTTTTACTATGGATTTTGGATTAACAGATGATGGAAGAACTTTATTAATTGAAGTAAACGATGGGTATTCAATTGGATGTTATGGATTAGACCCTATTGATTATGCAAAACTTTTATCAGCAAGATGGGCGGAATTAACTAAAACTGAAGATGAATGTGATTTTATGCATGATAAGATTGTATGGGGTTCAACAAAAGATATATCAAATGAGGAAACAGAATATATAAAAAAGAAAATTAATGTTGATGATGTTTCAGGAATTGTGTTGGAAACATACAATATAGGTTTAATGCCGGTTGATACTATGTTTAGTGACAAATTAAGTATAAATGAGAAAAATATTGCTTATAGCAGATATAAGTATTCAACTGAAAAGCTTGTTTCTAGTTGGACGTATAATGATGATTCTAATGAATTTCTGAATAATTATAAAGATTTAATTGCTACTATAGATGAAGAATTTAATTCTCTTGTATGTTTTTATTCTGAAATAACTGATTGTGGATGCACTATTCTAAAAGTATTGTTAAAAGATGGCGCAATTGTTAAATGGAGAATAGATGGAAGTATGAATTCTGCTATTGCCGAAAAAATATTAAAGTTAATTCCTAAACGACTTCCATATTCAGATTTTATTGATTGGGCATTGTCATCAGATCGTGAGAATTAATAACAAATACTTATTAATGCAATATTTGGAGGTGAATTTATTATGAAAAGTGAATTTAAACCGAAAAAACCATTTTTTATGACCAATCAAGACTGGTATGAATATGATGTGGAAACAAATTCACTTATTCTAACTAACAAAGCACCTAAGGCTGCAATAGATAGTTATAATGATATTTACTCATCTAAGAATGATATTTTTAGTTCAAATGATAATGCAGAATATAAGGCTGCGATTAATGAAGAGCTAATAAGGCTTTCAAATGATCGAGATGCTATAGAATTATTTGGTATTAATCTAGAATTATTAGAATTAAAAAGAAAATATGAAGAAATACATAATTTTCCAGTAATAAAAAATATTCTTGATGAGAATGTAGAGATACCCGAAGAATTAATTGAAAGACTTTTTGAATGTTATCCATTAGGTTGGAATGATACTCCAGATAAATTGAAAATTGAATTTTTAAAAAAAGCTATTGAAAAGAAAAAGAAAATCGAAGAAGTTACCAATTATTATACTGAAGGTGTATTTTTTGATGATGAGGTGTTTTATAAATGACTAGACAAATTCCTGATAGAATTAAGATAAGAAAAAAAGAGTATGATATTGCTGCCGCCACTGATTTCAATAACTTATTGGATATAAAAAAGTTTGGGTTTGAACCAAAGACTATGCATACTGGATGCTGGAAAGGATTCTATGTTGATTTTATAGTTGATGATGGAATTCTTAAACTAAATTCTTTAACAATTCTAGATAAAAACGGATATTATCCTAAAATAAATGATGTTGAAGCTAAAACTACAAGATGGGCTAAGGGCGAATTAGAAAAACATTTATCTCACATAAAAGAGTATGATAATATCAATCTTGATATTGATTATACAGGGCATATTTATGTGGCAGACATTGAATATAATTTAAGAATATCATGGACAGATAATATTCCTTTTGATAGATGTGAAAATATTAAAGATCTTTATTTTGAAAATGGTGTTTTAATTAGTATTAGTGATGTTAAATGATATTTTTTATTACTAAAGTAATAACAGCAAGTGGTTCTAATTTTTATTAGGAAACCACTTGCTTTATTGCTTTTTATGACCTATAATTATATTGTATCAAGGCACAAGCTTTATCTATATTTTGTGTATTGGTTTATATTTTAATTTATGATTAAGAGCTCAAGTTATAAGTTAAGCTATAAGGCAATAAATAAATTATATATAAAATTTGGAAGCCTATATTAAAACACCAATAGTAGTGTCATTATAGGCTTTTTATATGCCCTGATAGTATCGAAAATAATATTATCAAGGAGGAAAATTAAATATGGAAAAAAATATTATCGATGCAATTGAAACAAAGTTAGGATATGAATTTAAGGATAAGGCACTTTTAATCCAAGCCTTTACAAGAGAATCATATGCTAAGGAACAAAGAGTAAAGGGACTAGATGTTCAATCTAATGAACAATTAGAATACTTTGGAGACTCTGTATTAAATTATTTAGTGGTATGTGGTCAATTAGACAACTTCACTAAAGTAATGGATGGAACTGGACTTCATGTCCTTTATAAAGAAGGGAAACTATCAGAATTTAATTCTCATTGGACTGATAAGACAATGTTATCACAATGTATTGATGCATTAGGATTTGCTCAATATCTAATTATGAGTAAAGGTGATATTAATCAGAAGGCTAATGAAAATAAAAGTGTAAAAGAAGATTTATTTGAATCATTAGTAGGAGCTATGTGGATTGATTCTGATAAGGATATTTCAAGAATTCAAAATGTAGTTTATTCAATGCTTAATATCCAATTTAAATCTGCAAATGTTGAAAAGAACTATTACAGTCAATTTATGGAGTTCGCAGATAAATATAAGTGTAGAACATTAAGAGAAGTAACTGAAATTGAAAATGGATTTGAAGTTGAATTAGGCTTGAATATGGAAGATTATTTAGGTGCTAAAGATGAAGG